>SMTZ1_10006807_pt1 | contig 11505 bp, 7 predicted proteins | sample DeeMarSWOR136_30_FD_25667 | JGI IMG/M metagenome (IMG submission 25667)
CATGGCGGGCCGGTTTTATATGTGTGGCGGAAAAGCGAGCGGTCCTCATCTCGTTCGGCGTCCTGCGACTCCCGCCTGGCGGCAGGACCAGAAGGCATACGATCGCACGATGACAGGAGAGATCTGATGGATTCTTCAGATGTGGCGCCCGTCCGCGATTTCATACGGGAGATCATCGACCAAGATCTCAAGGAGCGTGCGTTCGAGGGCCGGGTGCACACGCGGTTTCCTCCCGAACCGAACGGCTATCTGCACATCGGACACGCGAAATCGATCTGTCTCAATTTCGGTATCGCTCAGGACTACCGTGGGCTCTGCAATTTAAGATTCGATGACACGAATCCGAGCAAGGAAGAGGAAGAGTATGTCCAGTCGATCATCGAGGACGTCCGGTGGCTCGGGTTCGATTGGGAGGATAGACTCTTCTTCGCTTCCGACTATTTCGAACAGATGTACGAATATGCCGTGCAGCTGGTGAAGGCGGGGAAGGCGTATGTGGACGACCTGAACGCGGAGCAGATCAGCGAGTATCGCGGCACGCTGACGAAGCCCGGCAAGGACAGCCCGTACCGCGACCGATCCGTTGAGGAGAACCTCCGCCTCCTCGAGCGGATGCGCGCCGGCCAGTTCGGGGACGGGCAGAAGGTGCTCCGCGCCAGAATCGATATGGCACACCCCAACATGAATATGCGGGATCCCGTCATGTATCGTATTCTGAAGGCGACGCATCACCGCACCGGCGACGGGTGGTGCATCTACCCCATGTATGACTGGGCGCACGGCCTGGAAGATTCCATAGAGGGTATCACCCATTCGATCTGTACGCTGGAGTTCGAGGACCATCGACCCCTGTACGACTGGTTCCTCGATGAGCTGGGGGTGTACCATCCCAAGCAGATTGAGTTCGCCCGCCTCAACCTCAGCTATACGGTGATGAGCAAGCGAAAGCTTCTCGAGCTGGTGGAGGGAGGTCACGTCAACGGGTGGGATGACCCGCGGATGCCCACCATTAGCGGGTTGCGCAGGCGCGGGTACTCCCCCGAATCGATCCGGAACTTCTGCGGGCGCATCGGGGTGGCCAAAGCAGACAGTACTGTCGCCCTCGAGCTGCTGGAACATTGCGTGAGGGAGGATCTCAACAGGACCTCGCCGCGGCTCATGGGCGTGTTGCGTCCGCTCAAAGTGGTGATCGACAACTACCCCGAGGGCGAGGTGGAGCAGCTCGAGGCCGTCAATAACCCGGAGGATCCGGGCGCCGGCACGCGGCAGGTGCCGTTCTCCAAGGTGCTGTACATCGAGCGCGAGGACTTCATGGAGGAGCCGCCGAAGAAGTTCTACCGCCTGGCCCCGGGGCGTGAGGTGCGGTTGAGATACGCCTATTTCGTTGCCTGTACGCATGTCGTCAAGGACAAGAACGGAAACGTGGTAGAATTGCACTGCACCTATGACCCGGACACGCGGGGCGGCGACGCGCCCGACGGGCGTAAGGTCAAGTCGACCCTCCACTGGGTCTCGGCCGAGCATGCCCTCGACGCCGAGATCCGGCTCTATGACAAGCTCTTCACGGTGGAGGATCCGGCAGGGCAGAAGGACGCGGATTTCAAGGAGTTCATCAATCCGGATTCGCTGGAGACAGTCACGTCATGTAAGGTGGAGCTCGCGGCCGCGGATCTGCAGCCGTTCGATCGGATCCAGTTCGAGCGTCAGGGCTACTTCTGCGTTGACCCGGATATGACACCTCAAAAACTCGTCTTCAACCGCACGGTCGGCCTGCGCGATCCGTGGGCAAAGATCCAGAAACGCGAGGAGCAGAAGGATTAGATCGCTCTTCGACGGCCTGAGGGATCGTTGTGTGCGATAGTGTTCATATCGCCTCGAGATCCGCATCGAAGCGGGGCGCCGCCACCGGGGGGAGGACAGATAACGAGATGAAGTATACGCGGGTGTATGCCGACGCAGATGGCGAGTCGCATTTCGAGGATGTGGAACTGGAGCTCACCCCGACAGACTTCGCGCCGCCTGCACCGCCCTTGAATCTTTCGCCGTTGACTCCTGCGTCCCGGTTCGGCTTTGTCAGTGCGTCCCCGGGCTGGTATGGAGACTGGCATCCGACACCTTGCCGGCAGATCTTCTTCTACCTCTCTGGTGAAACCGAGGGCGAGGTGAGTGACGGCGAGGTGCGGCGGTTCGGTCCGGGAAGCGTCACTCTCCTTGAGGATACTACGGGCAAAGGGCACCGGAGCCGCGTCGTGGGCGATGCTGACGTGCTCCTGGCCGTGGTACAGCTGGAGGACTGAAGGGGATCGTCGCCGGAGGATAGAGAAGAGAGCAGGTCGGGCCTGCGTCTCCTCGTGCGCCAGAGCCGGGCCAGCGGGAGCGCTTGTGATGACTTGACGGCACAGGGCGGACGAGCGGCAGGGGAATGTAGACTGGGATTCTGCGGGACCGGGGAGGGCGGCACGTCATGAACGGAGGTTTCGCACGTAACCCTCGATGGGCTTTTCTCATCTTCATCATAATCGACGTGATCTTATTCGGGATAGGGATGGGTGTGCCGATCTTCTGCATAGTCTTCGGTTTCTTGGTGGGTTGGTACATCGCCAGATATTTCGTCACTGCGGGTGAGCCGATAGAAGAAGTCCTGAGGAAGGTCTTCCGATATGCGGCAGTCACCTCCGGCGTCACCTTCGTTCTGGCGGCCGTGAGCTGGGGAAGATGCATCGTATGGCTCTTCAATCCCAATGCGGACTATGTGAACTTCGGGATTCCGCTCATCCTCTATGATCCCAAGTTAAGCTTCATTGGATGGCTCGTATTGATGGTCATATTATCACCCTTCCTGCAGCTCCTGACGACGCTCTTTGGTGCACACCTCTCTCTAGTCACCCGACTGCGAAGTGACGTCGGTTCCTGATGAAGGAGGGTGCAACGCATAGAGTATGGTTCGGATCAGGCCCGGGCTGGGCGGTGGGGGGGTATGAGGTGCCCTAACTATCCGCACAGGACGTTATCGACCTGGAGGGAGCCGCACACCAGAGCGCCCGCAACATCCGGCGCAGTTCCTGCGGCATCTGCACAGCACCCGGGTGGTTCCGGGCCTGGACATAACATTAGATCCGAGGGAGAAATATCGCTGCGGAGTAATGAGAGGTGTGGTTTGGAAACCGCACCTTAGTTGAGTTGCCTGGCCTGGCCTTCCGGATCGACGGACGCTGGAATCGATTGGAGCGTATAGCACTACTGACGGCCACCCAATCTCGGGTGGCCGTGTCGTCTGTACTGGCATGTCCCTTGCTTATTCACCCGGGTGATGACGGACCCGGCGACAGTTTCTCGATAGGAGTTGACTCGCCGCGGTTCAGTGAGCCTGCACTGAGAGGTGTCCTGACCTCGAGTGCAATCCGGAACAGAGGGCGTTCAACCAAGAAGGAGGGGCATCATGAAGACAGTGGCAACTCTTGCGTGCGCAGCCGCAGTCCTTTCGCTGTGTGCGAGCGCGTGGCCGGCGGTGTTGAATGTGCCGGGCCAGTATTCGACGATCCAGGCCGCGATCGATGCGTGCGCAGTCGGCGACACGGTAACGGTCGCGCCCGGGACGTACAACGGCAGTGGGAATCGTGACCTTGACTTCAACGGCAAGGACATCTGCGTGATGTCCTCGAACGGGCCGTGGGTGACGATCATCGACTGCCAGGGAAGTAACATGGATCCACACCGGGGGTTCGTCTTCCAGAACGGCGAGACCCCTGCAGCCACCGTGCTGGGATTCACGATCCAGAACGGATGGGCCTGGGACGGCGGGAGCATCTACTGCCTGAGCTCTTCTCCCACGATCACTGGAAATGTGATCCACGCGAACACGGCGAACTACCACGGCGGCGGAGTCTCGTGCCAGGATGCCTCGTACCCGGTGATTACAAACAACTTCGTACTGGGAAATCAGGCCTACCACGGCAACGGCGGCGGGATCTTCTGCTATCTCGACTGTGTTCCAACCATCAGCGGTAACCTGATCGAGGGGAATGTGGCCCAAGGGCCTGGCGGCGGGATCTACCTCCAATCCTCTTCGGGGGGTACGATCAGTGCCAACACGATCAGATGGAATACGACCAACAATTGGGGTGGCGGGATCGCGTGCGGCCAGGTCTCTCCCACGATCTTCAACAACCGGATCGACGGGAACACTGCGACATGTGGTGGCGGCGGCGGGATCGGGTGCCTGCAGGCATCTCCGATCATCAAGCTGAACACGATCGTGGGCAACGCAATCGCGGGCTGGCCAGGCGGTGGCGTCGATTGTTGGGACCAATCGTCTCCGACCCTTGACATGAACACGATCACAGGCAATACCGCCAGCAGTGGGGGAGCCATCTCCTCCAACTGGAATTGCCATCCCGTCGTCACGAACTGTATCCTCTGGGGGAACTTCGGAGCACCACCGGAGATTTCGGTCGGTCCCTATCCTAACTCTTCGATCACCGTCACCTATTCCGACGTCCAGGGCGGCTGGGCGGGCACGGGCAACATCAATGCTGCTCCGCTCTTCGCGGCGCCTGCCCTGCAGGAGTGTCGTCTCCTCTGGGGCTCGCCCTGCATCGATGCGGGCGATCCCGCGGGGTCTCCTGATCCGGACGGGACGCGGTGTGATATGGGGGCGCACTTCTTCGACCAGACCCGACAGCTCACGCTGTACCTGACGCCGCACGCTGGCCACGTTGCACCTGGCGGGCAACTCAGTGTCACCTACACCGTCATCAATCGGCAGGCGATCTTCCTGCCGTTCACGGTGTCATCTGACGTGGTCCTGCCGAATGGAAACACGGTGAACGTCATGGGGCCGAGCACCCGCACCATCCCTGCCACGTTCACAGTACAGCGGCTCCTCACTCATAACGTTCCGGCTGCTGCACCGGTGGGTAACTACCTGTACCGGTCTCAGGTCGACGTGCCGGGGAACCCCCACCCGGACGATCAGGATCAGTTCACATTCCTGATCCCGTAAGGTCGGGGGCATGGGCCTCTGGTGCCGGGAATCCCTGATGTGAAGGTACTGGTTCGCAGAGTCCCGAGGCCGGCAGGAACGAGCAATTGAACGCGCTGCGCGCCTCTTCGAGAGGCGCGCAGTGCTTGAGGGGCCGCGGCCGCCATACCGCACCCCTCGATTGCGGCCAGGTCAGTAAGATCAAGCTGGGAAGAAAGATGGCGTCGTGCCCCGCGAGAGGTGCGGCCCCGATACCGCAGGTTGACCCGAAAGGCCATCTGCACCTGCGACGGAGGCTGGTGTCGGAACTGCAAACAAGCCAGATGGTTACGGACGGCCACTATCAACTGGGTAGGCCTTCCTTCTGGACTGGCACGCCGCTTGCTTCTTAACGCTGGTGATGGCAGAAAAGGTGGTCGGAAGTTCGGCGTTCGATAGGACGCCTCGACTGCCCTGAGCAGAAGCTGTGGAAACTGGTCCCTCTCGAAGAGGACCGGGAACGAGAAGGAGGATGTCATGAAGACCATGGCGACGTTTGTGTGCGCAGCCGCAGTCCTTTCGCTGTGTGCGAGCGCGTGGCCGGCGGTTCTGAACGTGCCGAGCCAGTATCCGACGATTCAGGCCGGGATCACTGCGGCGGCCGTCGGAGACACGGTGCTCGTGGCTCCCGGCACCTACACCGGGAACGGGAACCGGGATCTCCAGTTCTCGAGTTCCCTTCCTCCCAAGGATATCACGGTGATGTCGTCGCACGGGCCGTGGGTGACGATCATCGACTGTCAGGGTAGTAGCTCGAATCCGCACCGGGGATTCATCTTCCAGTGTTGCGAATCCTCGAATGCAGTTGTGCACGGGTTTACGATCCAGAACGGCTGGGCCTACGACGGCGGCGGTATCTACTGTCTGAGCTCCGGTCCGACGATCACCGGGAATGTGATCAAGGCGAATACCGCACAGTACAACGGCGGCGGGATCTACTGCAACCAGTCCTCGCACCCGTGGATTACAAACAACTTCATCTTAGACAATGATGCTGGTGCTGGCGGCGGGATCTGCTGCTGGACGAACTGCTCTCCGACAATCACCGGCAACTGGATCGAGGGGAACTCGGCTGTCGGCGATGCCGGAGGAATCTGCTTCTACTCCTCTTCATGGGGGCTGGTCAGCGGGAACACGATCAGGCTGAATACGGCCGACAGGGGCGGAGGGATCGGCTGCTCAGGCTCTTCTCCGAGCATCATCGGCAACAGAATCGAGATGAATGTGGCGGGATCGTACGGTGGCGGCGGGATCGCTTGCTGGTGGCTTTCGTTCCCGATCATCGACCTCAACACGATCGTGGGCAACACCTCTCTGTCTGATCCGGGTGGGGGAGTCTACTGCCACCAGTCCTCTCCGACCCTGGACATCAATACGTTCTCAGGCAACGTTGCTCCTTACGGCGGAGCGATCGGTTGCGACTATTACGCTTCTCCGGCGGTGACGAACTGCATCCTCTGGGCGGATAGCGCAGGCACATTCCAGGAGATCTATCTGGGCCTCTTCGCGACAGTCACCGTCGACTATTCGGACGTCCAGGGCGGCTGGTCGGGGACAGGCAACATCAACGCCGACCCGAAGTTCGTCCTCCCCGGTCAGGGGGACTACCGTCTGCTCTGGGGTTCGCCCTGTATCGATGCCGGCGATCCTACCTGGCCCAATGATCCGGACGGCACGCGCTGCGATATGGGAGCGCACCCGTTCGACCAGAGCCGGCAGCTCACGCTGTACCTCACGCCCCATGCTTCCCACGTTACGCCCGGCGGGCAGCTCGGGGTGACCTACACCGTCATCAATCGGCAGGCGCAGCCCGTGCCGTTTACGGTATCGAGCGATGCGGTCCTGCCGAACGGGAATACGGTGAACGTTCTGGGGCCGAGCAACTACACCCTCCCTGCGAATTTCACGGCGCAGCGGACCTTCACCCATAACGTGCCAGCTGTCGCACCTGTTGGGGACTATCTGTATCGGTCTCAGATCACGCCGCAGGGCAGCCCGAACCCTTACGATCAGGATCAGTTTGCATTCCTGAGTCCATAGCGGCGCAGTATCCACGATGTGGCCGTGGTCGGAGCTGTGTCGTTCGACTGCGAGACCTCGACCACCTCGAGTAGAGGTTCTTCCACCGGGCCTCTCCGTGGAGGCCGGCAACCAGAAGGAGGGTATGATGAAGACGGTGGCAACTCTCGTGTGCGGAGCCGCAGTCCTTTTGCTGTGTGCGAGCGCGTGGCCGGCAGTGTTGAACGTGCCCGGCCAGTATCCGACAATCCAGGCCGGGATCGATGCCGCGGCGATCGGGGACACGGTGCTCGTCGCTCCCGGCACCTACACCGGGAACGGGAACCGTGACCTTCACTTTTCGAGCTCCCTCCCCGCCAAGGATATTACGGTCATGTCCTCGGGCGGGCCCTGGGTGACGATAATCGATTGTCAGGGGTCCAGCTCGAGTCCCCACCGGGGGTTCATCTTCCAGTGTTGCGAATCCTCGAACTCGGTCGTACAAGGGTTCACCATCCAGAACGGGTGGACCACCGAGGGCGGAGCCATCAGCTGCCTGAGCTCATCTCCGACGATCACCGGGAACGTAATTCGGGCGAATACCGGCCAGGATTTCGGAGGCGGGATCTGGTTCAGCCAGTATTCACATCCGACCATCACGAACAACTTCATTCTGGAGAATCAGTCCGATGCGGGCGGCGGGATCTGCTGTTATCTGTATTGCATCCCCACCATCACCGGCAACCTGATCGAAGGGAATACCGCAGCCGGGATGGGCGGTGGAATCCAGGTGTACGACGGGGGACCCTGGCACGGTCCGCTCGTGACTGGCAACACGATCAGAGGCAATTCGAGCGGCGCCGGCGCCGGCGGCATCGGCTGCTCGAACTCCTTCGCGACCATCATCGGCAACAGGATCGAGGGGAATGTCGTGCAGTCCGGTTCTGGCGGCGGGATCTTCTGCGGGTTGTCGTCTCCGATCATTGATCTCAACACGTTCGTGGGCAACAACTCAGGATCGTATCCGGGCGGCGGTGTCTACTGCTACTGGCAGGCTTCTCCGACCATGGACATCAACACGTTCTCAGGCAACTCCGCCTCCTACGGCGGCGCTGTCGGCTGTGACATGCAGTCTCATCCCTCGGTGACGAACTGCATCCTCTGGGCTGATGTGGCCGGTGCGCCGCAGGAGATCTACGTGGGTCCCATCGGCTGCAGCATCACCGTCGACTACTCAGACGTTCAGGGTGGCTGGCCGGGCACGGGGAATATCAACGCCGACCCGAAGTTCGCGCTGCCGGGCCAGGGGGAGTACCGTCTCCTCTGGGGTTCGCCCTGCATCGACGTCGGCGACCCCACGTGGCCGAGTGATCCGGATGGCACGCGCTGCGACATGGGAGCGCATCCCTTCGACCAGAGTCGGCAGCTCACACTCTATCTTACGCCCCATGCGTCCCATGTCTCGCCCGGCGGGCAGCTCGGGGTGACCTACACCGCGATCAACCGGCAGCCGCAGCCTGTTCCGTTCACGGTGTCGAGCGATGTTGTCCTGCCGAACGGGAATGCGGTGAACGTAGTGGGGCCGAGCACCTATACGCTCCCTGCAAACTTCACGGCCCAGCGGCTCTTCACTCACAACGTGCCGTCTTCTGCACCGGTCGGGAACTACCTGTACCGGTCCAAGGTCGCGCCGCCGGGGAGCCCTAACCCCTATGATCAGGACCAGTTCGCATTCCTGAGTCCGTAGTGGCGCAGTATCCACGATGTGGCCGTGGTCGGAGCTGTGTCGTTCGAACGCAAGACCTCGGCCACATCGAGTAGAGACTCATCCACCGGCTTCTCTTCCGAGAGGGACCGGCAACGAGAAGGAGGGTGTCATGAAGACGGTCGCAACTCTTGTCTGCGCAGCCGCAGTCCTTTCCCTGTGTGCGAGCGCGTGGCCGGCTATTCTCTACGTGCCGAGCCAGTATTCGACGATCCAGGGCGCGATCAATGCGTGCTCAGTCGGCGACACGGTAATGGTAGCCCCTGGCACCTACACCGGCAGCGGGAACCGTGACCTCGACTTCGGCGGTAAGGATATCTGCGTGATGTCGTCGAACGGTCCGTGGGTGACGGTTATCGATTCTCAGGGGAGCAGCTCGAATCCCCACCGGGGGTTCATCTTCCAGAACAGCGAGACCCCGAGCGCGACAGTGCAGGGATTCACGATCCAGAACGGATGGGCGGGCGATGGCGGCGCTGTCTCCTGCCAGAACTCCTCCCCGACGATTACGGGGAACGTGATACAGGGGAATACTGCCCAGTACATCGGTGGCGGCATCTCCTTCCTCGGGGGTTCCTCTCCGGTCATCACCGGCAACTTCATCCTTGCGAATGGAGCGAATGCCGGTGGGGGGATCTACGGCCAGGATCCGAGTACTCCCACCGTCAGCGGCAACCTGATCGAGGCGAACGCGGCTGCCCAGGATGGGAGCGGGATCGCCTTCGGTCCACTGTGCGGGGGAACCATCAGCGGCAACACGATCAGGGGGAATGCCGGTGGTGGCATGGGCGGTGGGATCGCCTGCTATGCGTCCTTTCCCAGCATAGTGGGGAACAAGATCGACCTGAACTCAGGACCCATGGGCGGCGGCGGGATCGCGTGCTGGTACTTCTCGTCTCCGACGATCGACTCCAACACCATCGTGGGGAACGTAGCCGGGTCGAACCCGGGCGGAGGGATCTGGTGCTGGCAGTGGTCCTCTCCGACCATGGACCGGAATACGTTCAGCGGGAATTTCGCCGGCAACGGGGGCGCCATCGGGTGTGATATGGGGTGTACGCCCACGGTCAGGAACTCCATCCTGTGGGCGAATGTCTCCACCACGAACCCGGAGATCTACGTCGGTCCCAACAGCTCTACCATCACCGTCGACTACACCGATGTCCAGGGTGGTTGGCCCGGGACAGGCAACATCAACGCCGACCCGAAATTCCTGTTGCCTCCCCAGCTCGACTTTCGCCTCCTCTGGCCCTCGCCCTGCATCGATGCTGGCGATCCGACACCATCGCTCAACGATCCAGATGGCACACGTCGCGATATGGGAGCCCACTACTTCGACCAGGGCCCGACCCTTACGCTCTATCTCACACCCTCCAGTTCCCATGTCACACCCGGCGGTCAGCTTCGGGTTAGATACACGGTCATCAACAGAAACGCCGGGCCAGTGACGTTCTCGGTGGTGAGCAATGTTGTCCTGCCGAACGGAAACACACCGAATGTCCTGGGGCCGAGCTCATATACGATTCCCGGCAATGTGACGGTGCAGCGGACGCTCACCCATAACGCCCCGGCCGCCGCACCGGTCGGCCACTACCAGTATCAGTCGAGCATCACCGGAATCCTGAACCCGCCGCCGATGCAGGTGTTCGGATTCCTCGTGCCGTAGGCTGATGGGCTTGGGCATCGAATGGAGGGAATTCCCGACGGGAGGGGGCTGGTCTCGGTGCCCCAGATGTAGCCAGGCCAGATGTGCTCGAGAGGAAGCATCACAAACGCGCAGCGCGCCTCTATGTGAGGCGCGCTGCGCTCGTGCCGGGCCGTGCTCCACGGCGTACGGCTGATGTGGCCGGGGATTCTGGCTCCGTCAAAAGCCGTGTCCGGGCCGAGGTGAACGTCGGCGGGGTACAGCCTCGGCCGAGGGAGTGTTGCCGTCGAGCGTGATACCCCAGGCAGGGATCATCGATACCGCCCGGTGCGTGCCGGAGAAGTACTACTTGTCGTGATCCAGTTTTGGGATCGGCGATCCTTGCCTGCTGAGCGAGAGCGGTATGTGGGTGGGGCCTCGGGCCAGACCGCCTTGTGCCGCTAATACCTCATAGCGCCGAGGCCCTCCACCCAATGGGGCAACACAGACTGTCGTCCCTCTCAACTTTCTGAGGACACCGCTCAGGAGAGCCGGTCACCCGCGACTTTCCGCGATGTATCCTCGATCCCCGACCGTACAGGGCTGTGCTCCCAACCACCGGATAGGGAACTACTGGAGCAGAAGGAGCGGGTTCGCCCGGTCGATCGTACGGGCTGAAGATCACATCCGCGGTTCCCGCGCGGAGGTCTGGCCTGATCGCCATTCAGGACCTCCGGGGGAGTCTGTCCTAACAGCTCAGGAGCCCGGTCGGCAGACAGCAGTACGAGGGTGTGCCCAGGCAGACCCTCGTCCTTTTCGCGTGCGGCGTAGGCATCGGAATGGTTGATCCCCCTCCCTGATGGGGAATGTGTGCCGATCCATGTTCTATCGGTGCATGAGCTGTCCAGATCCGATAGTGGGCGCGGGTGATTCCCGCGTGTGTCCCTGGGAGAGCTATTGACTGACCCATCGTGTTCACCCTCCTTCTGGATCGAGCGTGGCCTGTACTGGCCTTTGCTCATGTGCTTCTTACTGCAAGAACCGTGCCCACTCAGGGTGGATTCATCCAAGTGCTTGGGGTACAGGGTATTCCGGCAA
>SMTZ1_10006811_pt1 | contig 11504 bp, 10 predicted proteins | sample DeeMarSWOR136_30_FD_25667 | JGI IMG/M metagenome (IMG submission 25667)
CGGCCGGCCGGGAGAGCGAAGTGCCTGTCCGGCGGCCAGACGGGGAGGAATCTATTGAACTTATAAAGATTTCTCGGCTTCGTCCGTCAGCCGACGGACTTCACTCGAAATGACAGTTTTATTAAATATAATATAAATAATATGTTACTATAAATATTTTCGGAACTAAAGTACTCATTATATAATCTAATTTAAATTTCTTAAATGCCCTTGAATATTGAAATGTTCTCCCATAATTTATCTGTAAAGGATTAAGGAAAAGTTGGAAAAATCCAGAGACAAAAAACAACTCACATTAAAAAACCAGAATTCAAGTATGAAAGCGACCAAATATCTGGCAATCTTTGCGGTCATTGTTGCGACGATCATTATATCAATCATTATATGGCGATCTTCCTTAGACCATAATCAAATACTTCAATCCCCTTCATCTTCTCCCGCTGTTATAAAACAAAATGACAAAAAGACGGATAAACCATCCATGCAAAAGCTGGTCGGTCAATGGCGAAGACCTGATGGTGGCTATGTTATCAATGTCCATTCAATCGATACCAATGGACAGATGGATGTATCTTATCTGAATCCTCGTCCCATCAATGTCTCCCGCGCGGAAGCACTCTATAGTGGTAATACCCTGGAAATATTTATAGAACTATGGGATGAAAATTATCCGGGTTCTACTTATCAACTGAAGTACGATCCCTTGCAAGATATACTATACGGGAATTACTTCATTCCGGTAGGACGACAAAATTACCAGGTATATTTTAACCGTCTCCAGTAGCTAGGCCATTTATTCAGTAAAGAGATCACTCTCTTCAGAATTCATGATATGTTTCGAATTGATTCAACGCGTTTCGGGATACCTCATTCCAGAATTCTCCCAACTGGGAGCGTCAGTCTACCATTTCCACCCAAATGAAACAATAAGTTCATAAACATTTTTCTCAGCACCTTCGGTGGGAGGATCACTATCAAAATTATTTTTAAAAGTTAAATTCCAGAAAAGATCTTTAATGATTTCCCAACTCAATTCAATATTCAGATCGATCCTCACCCGTCCCCAACTTGATAAATTGGGATAAGCATTTAAATCACTTTTCAGGTCAAGTTTAGGAGTATCATACTTAAATGCATCAAAAGTAATAGTAGCAATTCCCTCCAAGTTATATTTATCCCCTTGAGAGTCCTGACCATACTCCCGGTTGACCTGCATACCTAAACCGGTCACCAAAATGCTACTATTTGTCTGTATGACATTTCTTCCCCCACCACCACCTGCTGCAATACGCAAATTCAATCCCTGTTCCGTGTTCTTAGCAAAAGAAATCAAACCATTGAGAAACCATTTCCTCTTCAAAATCCGGTTATAGCTGACGCTTCCATCATGCCGTTGGGTTTCCTTATCTGTCTGGTTCGTGAGAGTTGAACTAAGATATATGTGGCGATAATCCTTAAATGTGCGGTATTTGGCATCAGCGTTATAGTAAAGTTGACGCATATTACTTGCTTTAAAGATATTGAAACCAAGATTGACGGACAGATCCAGCCGATCTTTAAAGGTATCTTTGATAGGCGTCATTTTGACGATTTTAGATTTTTCTAACGGGGCAGCCAGTGAATCCAGGATAACCAGAATCATACCAGTAGTAGTATCAGAGCCCAGAGAACCGTAAAAAAATCTTCCCTCGTCCAGCTCAACTCGAAAATTTTCCTTGGCCCACAGGTAGTTAATTTTATCCCACTCAACGCTAACAGTACCCATATCATCCGTTGAGTAACTCAATCGTCCATATTCCAGTTTCTTTACTTCACCTGTAATATGATCCCCATTTTTCAGAATGATTATATCTGTTTTGGTAGCAAATAACCACCTGAAAACCAAAAAAGCGATAATAAAAGCAGTAATATATATCCTTAAATTCATAACATTTAAAAAAGTATTCTGGCAGAAACCAGATCATTAGTTCTATTTTTTCTTTTTATTCCATTCTTCAGATTCATCCAAGAATCTAATCTTAACTGACATTTACTATTAAAGGTAATCCCAATATGTTCTCATATCTTCAACTCCCCAACACCATACGGAGAGAACCTTGAGTAATATAATTAAGTTTTAACCATAAATCAGGACTAAAAAACAGTCTGCTACCGAAACAAAGATGGTAACTGTATACAAATCATTTAACTATCCTTGTGCCAGCATTGCCAGAGATCCTCAAGGCAAACTATCCACAGAATAATTTCCCCTGGGGTGGAAATTTAAAACAGAGTGTTCTCAGTCTCAAGCGACAACCGTATTTATAATGCTTTCACAATGACTACCGTGACATCATCAGCAGGCGTGCGTGGTTTACAAAATTCTCTGACCTGATTGACTATTTTTTGGCAAATATCTTTAGCTGATTTTTGGTTATTCTTAATGATAGTCTGAATCAATCTATCTTTCCCAAACATTTCTTCCTTATCATTCTCAGCTTCCCATATACCATCCGTTCCGACTACCATGATATCACCTTGCTTTAAATGAACTGGACCGGCCTGTTCAAAGTTCATATCTTTTATAAATCCAACCGGGACCCCGACACTTGTCAGTTCTTCAACTTGATCTGATGCCTTTCGCAATAAAATAGCCGGATCATGCCCCCCCAACGCCCAGAATAAGGAGCGATCTCCACCATCCAATACTCCAAAAAACAGAGTGATAAATTTTCCAGAGTCGGTATCCTGGGTTAATTCATTGTTTAACTCATACATAATTTTTGATAGGTCATAGGCATAATGTCGGACATTATTCCGCAACATACTACGGGCTGAAGCCATGAGCAGGGCGGCGCCAATGCCATGACCTGTTACATCACCCAATACAATACTAACTTTATTCGGTTCTACCTCATCCAAACTGATAAAATCATAATAATCACCTCCGGTTTCATCACTATAGCGACATAATCCGGCGATATCAAAATTTTCAATTTGGGGTGCTGATTCGGGTAAGAGTCTTTGCTGGATCTCCTTGGCCAACAATAAAGACTGTTGCATTTTCTCATGTTCTTTCAGTCTGGGACCTATTTCATTAAATACCTCTCCAAGCCTTTCCAATTCGTCACCGGTCCTGATATCAACCCGCGATTCATAATCGCCTTCCCCTAATCTGGCGCTAGCCTGCGCCAGGGCATGAATCGGCTTCGAAAAGGCATTGGCTCTGCGGATCGAAACCACAATTGAGGCAAAAACTACTATAATAACAATAATGGCGGTATATTCTAACCATTCCAGACTTTTTCTTAAGATATAATCTTCAGTATCATCTGCCAGGACGATAAGATTCTCATAGGGAATGATAAGTAATGGATAAACTCTTTTATCCTCAAATCCCTGATATACCCAAAGTGCATCTTTTCCCTTGTAAGGCATTCTCCGGATGCCTGATCTCCCATTGAGTAAATCTGTTTTTAAAGCCGCAAATGCCAGGGTATCTTCCGAGCCTAAATATTCAAATCCAAGTGGTTCATCCCATTGATATTGGGGAGTATCATATTTCATCTGGGCCAGAATGATCATGTTGTCAGATTGCCGGGCGCTGTCTTTGACAATTAACATTCCTTCAGCATTATTCGACCAGTTGGGATTAAGATCCAACCACTGAAAAACATCAGATAATGAAAAATCAAGGGCAGTAATTGCCATAATGGTTCCATCAGAACTTCGAACCGGCACAGAGATAGTGATCACTGGCTTACCGGTAAGTACATCAATATAGGGATTGGAATAGTATAGTGCTCCTGATTTTTTGGCTTCAACGTACCATTCCCGACCTCTGGGATCAAAATTTTCAGGAAAAATTGCACCAGAAGGATAACTGGTATGTAAACCATTTACCTGAGTCGTATGCTGCCAGAGAATTAGATCGCTGTTTTTTTTATACAAACGATAATACTCTCCCGTCATTTGCGATAAACACATTAAATCTGATCTCACTTTTTTCAGATCTAATCCTTTGGGAATAAAAAAGTCCTGTTGCTGAAAACTGACAGAGAGAGATTTCATAGAACCATCGGTATGCAACTTTTGATATTTACCAGGGGATACTGATGGTTCTTTAATTGATTCATCACGCCCAAAAGAATTTCCATCAAGGGATTTCATGGATAAAACCGGTTGCAAAAGCGCTTTTTCTAATTCATTCGATTGCAATTGGAGAATTGATTGTAGTAATACAATATTTGCGTGCAATATTTTCTCAAATTTAATCAAATCCCTATGCATATTTAAGCTGGCGTTCTCATCCAATGTGAGCTGAATCTGATGGGCAACATTGTCTCCGACTTTATTGATGGAAAATTCGTACATAGCAATAACCCCGATAAGAGGAATAAGTGTGATAGCCAGGAGAAGCATCATAAGTTTTTTACGAATAGACATGATTTACCCTTTCGAAATCAGACTTCCTTTTTAAAGAATCTAAAAATTACTGGTTAGCTACTTTATTGTTTTCAATAATTTTTATGATATTTTGAGCAGCCTTAAATACCATATCCACTGTCGGAACATTACCATCCGATCGATAGATAATTTCATGGAGACCAAAACGCGGCCAGTATCGAAATGGGATAGTAATAAAAAAAATCCCAATAGTTGGAGTTCCGGCAGCAATAGCCAGGTTTCGTATACCAGTATCATTGGAAATGACCAGACGGGCACCTTTTAAAAGTGATATTGTTTTGTCCAGATCCTGTGCTTTTAATGGGGTGACATTTTTGACCTGCTTTAATCCAGACATAATCTCGGGTAATTTCTCCCATGGTTTCATTCCTTCCAGAACAAGGTGCTCATAAGAAGGATAAGCCCCGGTCATTTTATTGATGAATTGACCAAACAAGCTTAGGGGCCACTGCTTTTTAGGATCCGCAGCGCCAGTAAAGTAGATAATATAGGGCATTTCACGCAACATATGATCTGCAGATATATGAAAATTGAGAGGATATTCGGTTCGGAATCCGAGCAGATTAAGGGTATCCAATAACATTTCCGCTTCAAATTTAAAGTCAGAGCGAAATACCTGAGCATCATAGATCCATTTTCCCAAGCTGGTATGATAAGGAAAACCTATTTTAAGCCAGGCAGGATTCAAGATGCATGTCCACACAGAACGGGTGACGGCCGCCAAATCAAATATGATATCATGATAACCCAATTCACGCATCTTCCTGAATTGCTTAAAAAAAGATACTTTTGGTTGATCTTTACCGTATCCATAGGCCAGATGAGTTCGGTCTACCAGATCTTCTGGGGCACCATAGGTGTAATTTCTAATAAGGCTGAGGGTAATGGTTGCCCGGGGAAAATGTTTACGCAGTTCCAGCAGGAAAGGGCGGGTCAATACCATATCACCCAGTGCGGCGTGTCTAATTACAGCAATACTTTTTATCTGATCGGCAGTTTTCTCAGAAATTTTTCGCATTGCCCTGGGAGAGGCCCAGGCACCTCTTTCGAACCAGAATTTCATAATAACTATAAATGTATTCCCACTGTCAAAGCTATCTGATCATCAACGTCATTAATAATTGCATATTTAATTTGAGCAAAAGGACTTAAAGGAAGTGCTTTCGCTTGCACCCCAACCAAAACATTAATGGTAAACTTTGATTCAGTATCAAAATCTTTAGGTTTAATAAAAGTGGAACCTACTCCACCTCCCAGATACCCGGAAATTCCCGGCAATGGTAATATGTCAAACCGGCCATCCACGTTAATACTGTAAAAACTTCCATTATCAATGAAGAGGTATTCGAAATTGGGCACCACCGAAAAGAGTGCCAGCCCGATATCTACACCTGCGCCAAGGAAGAAATCTTCCGCATCTGTATAGTATCCTCCGCGTACCTGGGGGCTAATCAGATTTGCCCGAGCCTGCCCATTATAAAATAGGATAAGAAATAAACTGATCACTACAACAACTTTCAGAATTGATTTCATATGAATTTCTCCTTATAAATTTTAAAACAAATTTAATTATATCCTGGTGTAATAGTTCCCATCTGACAAAGATTCATGATACTCCAATAAACTTTTTTCCCTATTTTTGTTGAACCGGAGGAGGATATTTTTTCATTATCTCACTGACTGCTTTATTGACAACTTTATCGATCTGGTCAGAGCGAGGGGAATCCGGCAAAGCACTTTCCGCTACTCCCCGCCATACCAGCTCTTTGTTATCACCTCTAATAAAATCAATTATTAAAGTCCCCTTCTGATACTCATAACGGTCCACCCGGGAACTCATCCAGTACACATACTGACCCCAGTAAGCGCTATATGGTGCATAAATATAACCCCAATTGGTAATATTCAAGCGATTATCGGTGAGTGGATGAATCGCAATCAATATATCAGGATTGATGCTGGATTGTTTCATCCTCTTTTGACTCAATTCCCTGTTAATGGATTCCTTCAGCCGCTTCAAAACATATTCTCTCACCTGAGCCGAAGCCGGACTTTTCATGAAATCATAAGTTTTAAATGACAAGAAATCTTCCTGGAGATTGTAATCGTAACCAACTTTAATAGAATGACCACATTTTAGAATCAAAAAAAATAACATCACCACCATGATAAAAGAGAACTTCCTATTAATTCTTTTCATTCAATATCACCGTTTGTTTTTATGGTTAATGTTATATCTGGCATGATAAACCGTTGATCAATTTAAAATCGAGCCAGATCAATATGTTTATTCCTATTACAAGAGGACTTGTTAGAAATTAAAACCAAAGAGAAATTTAATGCGTGAATACGCAAATTCTATATCACTCTCTGTACCAATCGGATTATCATTGTTTTTAAAATCGGGTAAAGAAATATCAGTAGATACTATTTCATTGCCGAATGAATAAGCTAAACCTATGGTCATCTCAGAATTTCCAATAGTAAAAGATGCGCCACCTGAGAGGTGATAGATATCCCAGGAAGTCCTGGTGAGATTTGTTTCAGAACCCGGAACGGCCGAAGAAAAATCAGTCACAAAACCTACCGAAAATTGAGTCCGCTTGCCCTGACGAAAATCAAGACCTACACCGAAATTAAACACGCTTTGAGCTTCATGAGTTAATCGATTGGAAATGGTGTCTCCTGAACTCTGGGCAATGAAATCCCGGGTAGCCAGTGCATTAAATTTTTGCACGGCATCAAACCACTCCCCACTTAAGTGAATCCGTAATTTTTTAAAACCATATGACCCACCAAAACCAACCGCCCAGGAGGAGTTGTATTTTGACGGGATATCCTCCTGGTAATCACTTATAAATTGATTATCCACCTCCCCATCATTAGTTAGATCCAGACCAGTAAGAAAAAAATGACTTCCACTGGATCCGGTTCCGGCAAGATTAGCACTGGGAGAAGTCAAGGTGGCTCCCAGTGTCAAGGGATTCAAATTGATGCCGATTCCCAATTTTGCCAAAAGCCGATAATTTTTATATTTAAAGCTGCGGATATCTGTGAGAGAGACTATCCCCCCATCAGATTTTAATATTTGGATAATTGTCTGGTTAGTGCGATCTTGTCCGCGATAAGCCAGGTAAGGTGAAACACCAATCCCTATTTTAGGTGACAGCTTGTGTGCATAAGTAAGCCCGGTCCAAATTTCATCGAAATCTTGATCGAAGGAAACCCCGCCGGTAAAATCTTCCTCGTCGGGTGAATCAGGTAAGATATCGGTGGTTTCAATAGTTCTGGTAATAAACTCCGCATTCAAACTCTGTCGAGTTAAAATAGAGAATGCCAGTTGATCCTCACCTAACCATTTAAACTTCAAAGCAAAGGCAATAAAACTGGGTGAAGGTCTTATAGCCGAGAAGGAAACAGGTTCTCCTTTCCCAATCTTCTCTTTTGCATTTATTTGACTATATTCGTATATCCGGGCACTGAGGATTAATTTGGGTTCTTCAAACAGTGCCACTGCGCCCGGATTATAATATGTGGCGCTGAGATCCGAAACACTGCCAATGACTGCACCCCCCAGTAGAGTTGCCCGGGTTCCGTAGGTAATATTCCAATAATGGGTATCTTGTGCGGTGCTTGTATATACTAGAATAATTACAAAATAAAAGATTATCGAAAATGAAAATTTAATAAGATTCATGTCTATTCTCCTTTGATATGGTAGTTTTATTCTTCAAATAAACCGCAAAAAGATCTTCCAACCTCTGTAAAGATCCGTTTTTCACAACCAGTCTTTAATGATTACTATTACGCTAATATAAATGTAAGTAGAATAGATCGGATTAAATTAGGTATATTATAGGGAAGATTCAAGGGAGAAAAATTGATGAAAAAGAAAGGCCTCGAAAATATATTCGAGGCCTTTTTTATAAAGAAAATATATCTATTTATTTACATAAGTGAAAAGGTCACTCCGGCAGTGAGCATGGCAACCTTATCCATGTCTTCAACACTGAACTGTTCCCATTCTGCACGTACCGTGAGGTTTCCCAATTTCAAACCGGCACCAAAACCCCAGGCAAAATCGTTAGCGTTTGTTTTTTCTTTTACCTCAGCAATGCTGACTTCCGAATTCCAGAAGAAATATCCGGCTTTAGCAAACACTTCCAGCATTGTCAGATCCAGGGTACCCTTGGCAAAAAGATCAAAACCCTTGACATTTGATTTAACTTCGGTATCCAATACCGTGTCTTTTATGGTACCCAGACTGCGGTATCCGCCTTCTGCGCCCAGAAAACGGAGCAACTTTACTCCTGCGTATACCTTATATGCAAAACCGTTCTTGTCGATTTTCAATTCTTCTCCCCCAATGTCCTGAGGTTTGGTTTGCATAAAGGACGACCCCACGCTGCCACCCAAATAAACACTGGGCCCCTGAGCGAAACCGGATATCAGACTTACTAACAGCAGAACCATTGTAAAACAGAAAAATCGATTCATGGTAATTTTCTCCTGATATTTAATTAGATTTTCATTATTTAATTTCGATTAGCAAAAATTGTTTTTAAAGACTATCTGAGCTTTTCCTGAATGATCGGAATAATTTAAAATAAATTTACTAAATTACAACAGAATAATTATATATTTATCCATCATTCAAAACTGATAAATCCACTAACTCTTCTCTTTTCAACCCGCAAATAAATACTTCAGGTTGTCACTCGAAAAATATCACTTTTTATGATTAATGCTTTAGCTCCGATGATATTTATAGTAACATATTATTAATATTATATTTAGTAAAATTGTTATTTCGAGTCCCGCTTTGCAGGATGTTGCAGTTTCTTTAGTTTGGCACTAAAGTACTAAAAAAGAGGTAAACTTTCTCATACACCCCGATTTAAAAATCGGGGCTATTGATCTGGATATAAATAAATTAAGAATTTTCAATAGCCCTGAGCTTTAGCTCGGGGATAGAATTCTCCTATACATATCAGGGCTTTAGCCCATAATAAACCTTACTGCAACAGCCTGTTTGACAGGAAGAAATCCATTCTTAAGATCTCTCCACTCTCGAGCACCCAATATTAAATATCCGACCAAACAATAAATTATCTGTTGGGTGCTCGATTGGTCGAGATGACCTTATCTTTCTATCCTCGGGTAACTTTACATCTGGCAGGAATGACATTTAAATCATATTTTTTAGGAGTAAAGTAAACAATAATAACACTTTTTATTAACCGAGGAGAAGGTTTAAATAAATAATATTATTTACCCAATAAATTTGGACTTATAGACAATAATTTGTATATTTATACATCTTAGATTAACATGGTTAGAAAGGGGGATGCAGATGCACACTTTCATAAAATTATTCATTATTTTCTTGTTCCTTCAATTGGCCTTTTTTCTCCACTGTGGGGAAAGGGTGAATCCTTTTGAACCAGAGACAATAGAATTTCCCGATACTGAACTAAAAGTAAAGTCATACGATCCCAATCAACTTCCTTTACTTGAAAAAGAGGTCTTTGAAATCATTAACAGCCATCGTGTATCTCTGGGATTACCTGAGTGCAACTGGAGCATTACCATTGCAAAACAGTGCAGGACTCATAGTCAAAACATGGCTTTTGGTTACATAGATTTTGGACATCAGGGTCTTCAAGAGCGTTTATCTACTATTAAAAATACATTCCGTTTCATAGCTAAGTCCGGTGAGGTAATCTATCGTCAGCTGATTACTGAAGATGTCGCTTCCAACGTAGTGCAAAATTGGTTGAATGATAGTAATTCTCGTCAGAAAATTTTGGGTGATTTTAATTTTACTGGTGTTGGAATTGCTAAAAGCGAAAAAGGTATATATGTCACGCAAATCGTTATTAAAAGGTCAGAGTTAGATTAGATACATCGTGATATAGTATAGAAAAATTTGTTTCTTAAATATTTATTTACCGGTTGTTAAAATGGAGCACAATATTTTGTGCTCCAATAAAAATCTGGAATAATTAAAAAAGAAATTTCAAACAGTAATACCAAGGATCTCTATAAAACAATCATCAATCCGGCTGATAAATCTCCCTGCAGGAAAACAGAGCTGGTTCCTACCCCGACCGAGCAGCCACCGGTACCACACCATAATCCACCACCACCCCATTGAAATGGCATAAGTAACCTACCCTGTAACCGAATGCCAATGCGTTCCGAGGCATAAATTTTAACTCCGGCTCCTAAAGTGGCTGAGAAAAACCACTCATCTTCCCTGGCAATACCTTTTGGTTTAAAGTGGGAAGCACCAAGCGTTAATCCGCCAAAAGGTACCACACTTGATCCCGGCATTTGAAAAACATTGAGACCGCCGATCTGCCAATAATCCACTGTCATATCAAAGGTTTCTCTCTCGGTAACCACCCCATAGGAGTACTTGGAAATTTCCATCCGGGTATCCATGCGAATATAAAGTAATTCTAATTGTACACCTTCCCTCATTGGCAATGGAATATCCAGACTAAGACCATAATCTTCAGAATCTTTTAGATCAAATTTTCCATTGGAAACCGGAACACTTCCGGCAAATTGGTAACCGATGAAGGGTGTAATTTCAATACCCCGGGGAGAACTACCGCCCCTTTGTGCCCACAGGTCTGCGCTGCAGACAAATAACACCAAGCATATTCCCCATATAGTAACTTTTCTCATACGAGATTCCATTTCAATTTCATCCTCCTAAATAACCATAAATTTATCTTATATGAAAACCCATCTAAAATGTTATTTTGGCACCTATTCGCAGTGTCTCGCTGGTCAATGGCTTCTCGGATTTAACTGGCCAAAACATATTGTCCCGCATAGCTATATATAATCCATAACCCGCTGCATTTCGCAGAAGTGCATACATCAAAGGACCCAATGCTGGTGATGAATCAACAATGTCTTCTGCGAAGCGAGATATGAGTCCCATGGTCACTGTTTGAACAATAACACCCCCCAACCAGTGGAAAAATATGATTCCCGGATAATTGACCGCAGCCTCGTAAGAGGCCGAAACGGAGAAGGATTTG
>SMTZ1_10006812_pt1 | contig 11503 bp, 7 predicted proteins | sample DeeMarSWOR136_30_FD_25667 | JGI IMG/M metagenome (IMG submission 25667)
CGTGTGGATATTTTGGTTAATAACGCTGGCATTACTAAAGATAATCTGCTTATCCGTATGACTGAGGCAGAATGGGATGCGGTCATAAATGTCAATTTAAAGGGAACATTCAATTGTCTGAAAGCCGCCGCGAAAGTGATGATGAAACAGCGGTCTGGTAAGATTATAAATATTTCGTCGGTTGTCGGATTGATGGGGAATTTTGGGCAAACGAATTATGCTGCCTCAAAAGCAGGAATAATTGGTTTGACAAAATCAGCGGCTAAAGAGTTGGCGCCGAGGGGTATCAATGTAAATGCGGTTGCCCCTGGATTTATCGAGACAGAGATGACCGACAAGCTGTCTGATGAAGTTAAAGAAGCTTTTTTGAAGGCGATTCCACTTAAGCGTAGCGGCAAACCTGAGGATGTGGCTGATGTTGTCGCGTTTTTAGCTGCGCCGGATTCGAACTATATTACAGGACAGGTTTTACAAGTAGATGGTGGGCTTTTGATGTGATTTAAATTTTGACCCTTGACCCATATTTAATGATGATGTTTAGAATTGAAAATTCATAATCGTTCTTTAAATAAACTAAACTATTATAATATAGGAGGTGAAATACTAATGCCAGAAGACATTGATGCCATTAAACAGCGTGTCAAAGAAATTATTGTCGAGCAGTTAGGCGTTGATGCCAGCGAAGTAACTGATAGCGCTGCATTCATCGAAGACCTTGGTGCCGATTCACTGGACACTGTCGAATTAATCATGGCTTTTGAAGAGGAATTCGAGATTGAAATTCCAGATGAAGAAGCTGAAAAACTCGTCAATGTTGGATTAGCAACTGAATATTTGCTAAAAAAGCTAGACGAGAAACAATAAGGTATTGAAAAGTCCCGTCATGGTACGGGACTTTACTTTCTAACAGGCATGATAACCAAATAAGAAATTTTAACTATGAAAAGAAGAGTCGTCATTACAGGATTGGGAGCCATTACCCCGATCGGTTTAACTGTTGATGAATACCGGCAATCTTTATTCGAAGGTAAAAACGGTATCGTGGCGATAACTCGCTTTGAGACTGACGAAAGATATGCATCCAGAATAGCTGGCGAGGTTAAAAATTTCGATGCGACAAAATATTTTGATCGAAAAGAAATCCGTCGGCTGGACCTTTTTGCACAGTATGGCATCGCAGCGAGTATAGATGCGATCGCAGATAGCGGTCTCAATCTGGATTCAATCGATCCCGAGCGAGTTGGGGTTATCGCTAGCTCCGGCATTGGAGGTATGGAGACGCTCGAAAAGGAGTATTTCGTGCTTTTTGAAAGAGGCCCCGCTCGGATTAGCCCATTCTTTGTGCCTATGCTCATAGCAGACATTCTTCCCGGACAAATTTCCATTCGGTTCGGTTTTAAGGGGCCAAATTATTCAACTACTTCCGCATGCTCTTCAAGTGCACATGCAATTGGAAGCGCCTTTAATCATATTCAATACGGAGACGCGGATATTATGCTAGCAGGCGGTGCTGAGGCAGCCGTTACCTCAATGGGACTGGCCGGATTTAGCGCCATGAAAGCCTTATCTACACGAAATGATGATCCTGAACATGCAAGTCGCCCGTTTGATGCTCGACGAGATGGATTTGTGCTTGCCGAAGGTGCGGGCATTTTGGTTTTGGAAGAATTGGAGCATGCGAAAAAACGCGGCGCAAAAATACATTGTGAGATAGCGGGCTATGCAGCCAATGCCGATGCGTATCATATTACCGCACCGGCTCCTACTGGTGAAGGAGCTGTCAAAGTAACGCAATTGGCGCTGAAGAACGCCAATATCTCGCCTCAAGATGTCGATTACATTAATGCACATGGTACTTCCACCCCGCATAATGATCGATCTGAAACGACTGCGATAAAAACTGTATTTGATGATTATGCGTATAAAATACCTATTAGTTCAACCAAATCGATGATTGGCCATCTTCTGGGTGCTTCTGGTGCGGTTGAGTTTATTGCGGTTGTGCTTTCAATTGAAAACAATAAGATTCATCCTACCATCAACTATGAAGTTCCCGACCCGGATTGTGATTTGTATTATGTTCCCAATACATCGATTGATAAAGAAGTGAATGTCGCTATTTCCAATTCTTTCGGATTTGGCGGTCACAATGTATGTTTGGTTGCCAAAAAATTTCAAGAAAATTAGTCGGCAAAAATTGATTGTATAACCATTTATCATGATTTAAAGGGATTATTGATGTTGTTTGTCTGATGAGTTAAAAAATGAAACGTATGTTTGATTTATTAAAGAAAATAGCCCGAAGTAAAAGAAAGAAAAAGCAATGCCGGGATGGTGAGACCTCACAACGATTGGAACTGTTATTGAAAAAATTGAAATATCGTTTTGAAAATCCTGCGCTTTTAATTCAAGCACTAAAACATCGATCTTATCTTTCTATTTCAAATGAGCCTCGTATCTTCTCAAATGAACGTCTCGAATTACTGGGTGATGCGGTATTGGGTTTAATAGTTACGAATTACCTGTATCGTAAATTCCCTAAAAAGGAGGAAGGTGAACTCACAACGATGAAATCGATTATTGTGAGTCGTGAAACTTTAGCCCAAACTGCCGCGGACTTTTCATTGGGCCATTTCATATTCCTCAATGATGCAGAAAAACGTGCAGGGGGGAAAGCGCGAACATCTATTTTAGCTGATGCTCTTGAAGCTGTAATTGGTGCTATCTATATTGATGGAGGAATTGAAGAAGCTGAAAAAGTTGTTAATAGATTGATACTAAAAAATTTGACTCGTATTATTAACGAAGAAAAGAATCGAAATTACAAAAGCCTATTACTTGAATATTCTCAAAGCAAAGGCCTCGGATTACCTGTTTATCATGTGATGAACGAAGAAGGTCCCGATCATGATAAGCTCTTCACGATTGAAGCTAGAATTCAAGGTCAGATATTGGGGCATGGCAAAGGCACTAGTAAAAAAATCGCCGAACAGCGTGCAGCCCAGAATGCATTGAAAAAATTATTGATAATTTAGGAGGTTGGATAAAGTAGATTGCTTTTTCTTTGAATACCAGATAACTAAACCCGATAGCGATTTTGTCGGGTTTTTTTATTTTAGATATTTTAAAAGCTCATAAGATATTAGATCATATATTTTTACTATCAAAGATTACACTGTTAGCAAAAGGCTTGAAGAAAAGAATGCCATTTTATTGAACATTTGAACATCCAAATTCGTTGTATAAAAATAAATTATTTCTGCGAGCCAACTTCACTCAAAAATTATCCTGTCTAAAGCGGCTAAAGAAAAGAGAAGGGTTAATTAAGTTAATAATAAATATGTAAGTTGGGAGAATCAATTCAATGTCTTTGAAAAGCATCATAACATCATTCTTGATATTTTTTCTGAATATTGTTTCCAGTATTGAAGTCCGAGGGCAATTTGATATGAAAATTTTGACTGCCCAAATTAAAGCGCCAGATACGTTACAGACAGGAAAAACTTATCAGCTTAGTATTTCTTTTGATATCGTTGAAGATTGGCATATTAATTCCAATAAACCAAAAGAAGAATTTTTAATTCCAACTGTTGTCCAATTTGATAGTCTGCCAGCTTTGAATATTCATAAGATCACCTATCCTGAAGAAAAATTAGTCAAGTTTGGTTTTTCCGAAACACCAATGAGTGTCTATGAAGGACAGGGCATCATCACTTGCGATTTTTCACTCGGAGATGATTTTCCCCCTGGTGAATCAGAGCTGAAAATTCGATTGAAATATCAAGGATGTAATGATAAAACCTGCCTACCTCCCACTGATACCTTATTTACAGTGAAAATGTGCGTCAAAGCTGATAAGAAAATAGGGCCTCAGCCAGTACCTCAACAGGGCATGGGTGAAAAAATAATGCAGCCTGAAATTTTAAAAGCTCAAGGTTATCTACCATTTGAGAAAATTCATCCGGGCGATTCAGTCAATATCGTAATCCTCGTCAATATTCAGGATAATTATCTTATTGGTTCGAATCTTAGTTCCACGCAATATCTGGCACCAATTGATTTGGTTTGGGAGAAAAATCCATATTATCGAATGGAATCGGTGTCTTTTCCCGCTTCACAAACCAGGAGGTTTATATCTGGAGTGGACACCGCGGTCGTTCATGTTTTTGATTGGAGAATTTATTTAAAATCTAACTTACATATCGCTAAAGACACAGCACCAGGAAACTATTCTATAAAAGGCAGGATAACTTATCAGGCATATCACGATACCGACAAGTGGTTCTTATCAGAATTATTGGATTTTTTCATTGACCGAAACATCGATTTTAAGCCCGCTAATAGCTCACCCGTATCTCAACTCTCATTTGAAATTCCAATTCAAATTGCAGAGGAAAATGAGCCTACAAACGCTATCAATGAAGCTGTTTTCGTCAAAGCAGAGTTTGGCAGTTCAGAATTGAATGTTCTGAAAATAATTGAAAAAGGTCTTTTTCTGGCTATTATTTTCTTTTTTATCGGAGGGTTATTACTCAATGCGACACCTTGCGTTTTCCCGGTGATCCCGATAACGGTAAGTTATTTTAGCGGACAGAGTGAGCACAACCGGGGCACTCGTTTTTTAATAGCGTTTTCGTACGTAATTGGAATTGCGCTTGTATTCACAATTTTAGGACTGGTGTCGGGACTCGCTGGCAAACAGTGGGGATTCATTTTTCAAAATACATGGTTTGTAGTTATCATCGTCATGATCATGTTGTCGCTAGCTGCCAGCTTATTTGGCGCGTTTGAAATCAGAATACCGGCTTTATTTATGACTCATTTGGGTCAAGCACGGGAAGGACTTATCGGCGCTTTTGTTATGGGACTCACCATCGGTATCGTCATCGCGCCATGCGCCGCGGGAATTATTGTCGCTCTTATTATACTGGTAGCTAAACTTGGAATTGTCGCCAAAGGGGGTGCTTTATTCTTCTTTATGGGGCTTGGTTTGGGGCTTCCATATCTGATTTTGGCGACATACACAGGATTGCTGAACAAGCTCCCTCGCTCAGGCATGTGGATGGTTTGGGTACGGAAGCTTTTTGCGATCATCATGATCGGCGTCGCAATTTATTTTTTGCTGCCCCATACCTCCCAAATTGCTGATCAGCAAAGCTTTTATTTCGGCATCCTGGCGATCTTTGGAGGCTTGTTTTTAGGATTTTTAGATCATGAGCATGGCTACACAAAAGGATTTAAAATTGGCAGAGGAATCTTTGGTGTCTTGATAATTTGGGGGGGAATTATATGGATCAACAACGCTATCCATACTAAGACTCAATCTATAAAAGCAACCGGGATTGATTGGATCTATTACATGGGAGAGGATATTGAACAATACCTGAGCCGAAGCACACCCGTGTTTATTGATTTTTACGCCAGTTGGTGTGCTCCGTGCCGCAAAATGGACAAACAGACATTCCAGGATCCAAAAGTTATTGAAAGATCAAAAAAAATTATCATGATAAAAGTGGACTGCACAAATCCTGACGATAAAATTAAACCCTTGCAGGATAGATATGGCGCTAAAGCGATGCCAACACTGGTGTTCATTGATGAGAATGGGATCGAACGGAAAGACTTGCGTGGTGTCGAATTTTTGGGACCAAAAGAATTTCTTGAAAAAATGGATACTTTATTTTAAAAATGTGCCCGAACATTTCGCAACTGTAAACATACTTGAAACACAGATTTTCGGATTTATGACATCTCAGCCTGGCGAGTTTGTCTGTCATTCTCGCGAATGCGGAAATTTCCATGACTTAAATGCGATGTCGCCTTGAAAATCATTCAATTCAGGATTACCAAAAGGTTTTGAACGATAGCTCAAAACCACTCACTCTACGATTCATCTTCTTACTTGTCGTTCATTTGAAAGTCTCTAAACCTACCATCAAATATCCATTCAAAAGTATCCTCCCTCAATATGCAAAATAATAAGGTATTTATTAAAAAACAAGAATTAGAAACAAAATTACAGATTCATTACACATCATTTTTACCGATGTAACAGCGAGTGACAGTCGTCTCAGCCTGATACGAGAATATGCTGATACAATGTTTCAGGAAAGTGAAATATAATTTATAATTTTTTTAAAATTAATATAATAAGGCTTCAATTATGGCTAAAAGAACATGGCATAATATTTGACAACTGTTAATTAAATAAATTCATAGAGGTACTATGTTATAAGTTCCCAACATTATAAGAACTTAATAAATAATATGTAGCCTCTCAAAGAAATGAGGAAGCGAAAGCAACATGACCAAACCTATTATTTGATGAAATTCGAAAAATGGTATCGGGCAAACAGCTCCGATTAAGTGAAGGGATTGAGAGCGAAATAGGCTCACTTAACATGAAAAAAGAGGGTAATACCACAAGACTGCATCGAGTTTGGTACCGCTCATTTTTTTTATTTCTCAGAGGTTTTCCTTTATAACTTAAATACGCTTAATGGGGGATAATCTTTAAATTATGGAAGATTTTAGTTATAGCAGTGTTATCAAATCGCATAGAAAAGATTATCTTTTACAAACATCTAATAATGTTTTTAAAAATAAAATAATCGCCTGTATATTTGAAGATGGAAATTTAATAAGTTTCAGTGAGGAAAATTATCCTTCTAACATATTGGAAAAGGATTTATTGACGCTAGTAAAAGAATTTCATCGAAGGAAAAAATCAGAACTTGAATCTCTTTTACTATTATCTGAAAAATTCACTGAACTTAACCAGGCTGAATATAAAAATATGATTGGTGTCGTTTATTTTAATAACAATATGTTTTATGAGGCTATTAAGGAATTTAAAGATGCACTTGTATTAGAAAATTCTTTATACCAAGTACATAATAATCTTGGAAAGGCATATATGGCTATTCAAGATTATGACAATGCCCTCATAGCCTTTGAGAATGCAGTGAAATTACAATCGAGATTTGCAGATTTCCATAATAATCTTGGACGAATTTATTTTAAAAAGCAGTTCTGTAAAAATGCGATTGAGCAATTTGAATTAGCATTAAGAATAAATCCTTACTATGGTGAAGCGTGTTTCAATTTGGGATTAGCATTACTTTTAAACGCAATCAATAAAGAAAATTATCAATTAACTTCTGACTTAATAAAAACTACAACCGAGTTGTTTGAGAAAGCTGCATATATTCTATCATTCCTCAAGAATGGACAATTTGAAAAAGGAATGGAAGAATTGAAAGCAGATAAAATTGAAGAAGCGTTTCATCGATTCAGTCAACTTCAAGACACAAATAAAAAAACAAATATCAAAGGATTTATCTTAGATTTTTATCTTAAACTTCTTGATGGCGAAAATGAAGTTGAAATTAGTACAATCTGGCAGCACATAGAAAAATTGGAAAAATTGATTTCCAAACATCCAGGGTACGCGGATCTCTATAATGATTTAGGTATTGCTTATGCTATTTTGGGCATATACTTGAACAATAAATCAATTGAAAATTTTGAAGATGCGATAGAAATAAATCCAAACTTCGCAACCGCACAAAAAAATCTAAAACTTATCAGCAATGAAAGAAAAGGTTCAAAGTTACTTATAGAAAGGATCTTAAATCTCCGGACCAAAGAATTGAAATAATAAACGGTTTAGATTTACCCTGAAATAAGCGTTTGGCTTTTGGCATTTGGCCCTTAGCTTATATTTTTTAAAATATTATGTTGTGTTTATTATTCCACCCAATGGGTGATCTGCTAAGCTTGCTCTAACTGCCAGTATTTTAGAGAGCTAAAAGCTAATAGCCAGAAGCCGATCGCTAAATTTAGGTTAGAACTAACTGTCTGTTGTTTTCGACTTTATAACTTTAATAAATACTGAAATTAAATTCACATTTATTGTATCCACTCAATAAATTAGGGTGCTATGTTTTATCTATCTATTTTCATCTTTTGACTCCGTTCAGTGTGAAATCAGTGCGTAGCTTCATGCTGAGCGGAGTCGAAGCTTGATAGTTAACATCCAATTAATACCATTTTTTTTGAGTGTATACCATTCATTTTATAATAATACATTTAAACTCATAACAAAATAATGGGAGTTAATGATTCGTGTTTAATCGTAAAAAAGCTATCCCGCAATCGTTTTTTTTCGATGATGAAACTCCAGAGGCTACAGAACTCAAGCGTCTTTATTCGAAAATTAAGCGAAAGGGTTCTAAGAAAAAATCTGACAGCCTGCTGATTACCAGTGCTTCGATGGGGGAAGGCAAGAGCACGGTGTCATCGCTCTTAGCGATAACTATGGCAAAATCCAGTGAGTCAAAAACTCTTTTAATCGATTGTGATTTAAGAAGACCTAAAATCCATGAATTAATGGAAATGAAAATGGAAAATGGGTTTTCTGACGTGTTATCCGGAGAGAAGACTTTTAATGAGTGCGTTAAAGAAACCTGGATTGACAATTTGAAGGTGTTGACAGCCGGCGAGCTTGTTGACAAACCAAGTGCTCTTTTAAAGAATCAGAAATTTGACGAGTTAGTTTCTGATCTGAAGCATTATTTCAATCACATCGTGTTAGATTGTCCTCCAGTATTACCCGTAAGTGATTCTTTGATTTTAGGGAAACACGCAGATGGAATTTTTATGGTTGTGCGGGTCGGTAAGACTCGAAAGGAATTGGTTGAGCGAGCTAAAAGTTTAATCCATGATGCAAGCCTGGAAATAGCCGGTGTGATTCTGAATAATGTAGAAGAGATTTTGCCATTCTATTATAACTATAAATATTATGGTTATTCTTATAAATAGCAGCAATTTTCCTGGAACTTGAGGATTTAGCTAGATATGCTTTTATAATAGGAAATCATCATTAGTCGTGTATCTTAGACGAATCGAAAAATGGTATTATGTACATGGGAAAAAATAAAATAAGGGAAACTTTCCTGCCTTTTCACGTTCCTTCGATTAGCGAAGAAGAGATTCAGGAAGTTACTGATACACTTCGAACTGGATGGATTACTACAGGCCCCAAAACTAAGTTATTTGAAGAGAAATTCAGTAAATATGTTGGCAGCAAATATGCGATAGCTGTTAATTCCTGCACAGCAGGACTTCATTTAGCGTTGGTAGCAGCCGGCATCAGTCAAGGCGATGAAGTTATAACCACACCATTCACATTTGCTGCTACAGGTGAAGTGATTATACACGCTGGCGCGAAACCAGTTTTTGTTGATGTCGAACCGACTAGCTTAAATATTGATCCGCTGAAGATCGAAAAGGCAATTACCACCCGAACCAAAGCAATTATGCCGGTTCATTATGCGGGGCTACCGTGTCGTATGGCTGAAATATTGGAGATTGCAAGCGCATATAATCTGATCGTAATTGAAGACGCCGCGCACGCAATTGGTGCTGAGTATTTAGGCAAAAAGATAGGCACCTTAGGCGATATCACGGTATTTAGCTTTTATGCCACAAAAAATCTCACGACAGGTGAGGGTGGAATGGTGACTACGAACAACGAAGAACTTGCTGAAAAAATTCGAATATTAAGCCTTCACGGCTTAAGTCGAGATGCCTGGAAGCGCTATACGGCCGAAGGTTCTTGGTATTATGAGATTTTATTTGCGGGCTATAAATATAATCTTTCAGACATTCAAGCTGCCATAGGTTTGCATCAACTCAATAAGTTTGAACAATTCCAGAAAACCAGAGAGGAATATGTTCAGATATATAATCAGGGTTTCAAAAACTTACCGGAAATTACACTTCCCCGTAACGATGGTAATAGACATGCGTGGCATTTGTATGTGATTAAACTGAACTTAGACTTGTTGAACATCAGCAGAAATAATTTTATTAAAGCCCTATCTGCAAATAATATTGGAACCAGTGTTCATTTCATTCCATTGCATCTTCATCCCTATTATAAGCAAAAATTCGATTTTAAAATGGGGGATTTTCCAATTGCAGAAGAAGCTTTTCAAAGAGTGATATCATTACCTCTATATCCAGCGATGACTCCGAAAGATGTTCAAGATGTTATATGTATTGTTAGAGAAATTTTAGATAAGAATCGAAAATAAGTAGATATTTAAGGGGGACTTGAAATGCTAAAACGAGTTTTCGATTTTGTTTTTGCGTTTTTTGCTTTGCTTATCGCATCACCTGTGCTTTTGATATGCGGAATTTTGATCAAATTAAATTCAAAAGGCCCTGTTTTTTTCAAACAGATCAGAGTAGGACTTGATGGGCAGCTTTTTAAGATATATAAATTTAGAACAATGGTTAATCGTTCGGATCAAAAGGGTTCTCAAGTTACTGCCCGAAATGATTCGAGAATTACCTCAATTGGTCATATTCTGCGATGGACAAAACTCGATGAGTTACCCCAGCTAATAAATGTTCTGAAAGGGGAGATGAGTCTAGTCGGACCTCGACCAGAGGTCCCCTCGATAGTTAACTATTATACAGAAACACAAAAGCAAGTACTTTCAGTAACACCCGGAATCGTTGGCGTCAATCAGATTTTGCGACGGAATGAATCAGATGAATATCCAGACGGGATCGAAGATACTGAAGGTTATTATATTAAACATATTCTACCTGAAAAATTAAAATATGACCTTGAATATGTAAAAAAACATTCGTTTTTATATGACTTGAAATTGTTATTAGGGGGAATATTAGCAACACTTATCGGAGCCCCTCAAGCACGTATCTTCATAGAGAGTAAGCTTCCTGCTTTTTTAGTGCCTATTGATGTGATGCTTATTATTTTCTCCTACTTTTTAGCCTATGACCTTCGGTTTGAATGGAAAATACCGGAAGAAGAGTTTAGAATCCTACTCATGACATTACCCATCGTTCTTGTAATTCGAATGTCGATTTTTTTCCTGTTCAAGATTTATAAAACATTGTGGAAATATGTAAGTGTTCGAGACTTTGTCACAATTTTTAAAGCTACCACTTTAAGCTCTATTTTAATCATTGGTGCCGTCTTTTTTGGTAATCTTCGTTTAGCATCACGCTCAATTTTTGTAATTGACTGGATGCTTACTTTTTTCTTCATCGGTGGAATAAGATTTTTTCTTCGAATTATTAAAGAAAGCGATTCACTGAGTAAGGTAGGATTCATTCGACATCCGATCAGAAAAAATGTTCTCATTGTTGGAGCGGGTAATGTCGGAGAAATGCTATTTAGAGAATTAAAGCGAGATGATAAATATAAATTTCATGTTGTAGGATTCGTAGATGATGATGATAAGAAAATCGGTAAAACTATTCACGGTGTAAAAGTACTGGGAAATCGAAAAAGCATTCCTGACTTGATTGCGCCATTTAATGTTGACGAAGTGTTTTTAGCTATCCCCAACATTTCGTCTGATGAAATCCGGAACATTATTCGATATTGTGAGCAGGCAAATGTTAAATATCGGATTGTACCCGCAGTTATTGATTTGTTGAGTGGACATATTTACCTGTCCAA
>SMTZ1_10006816_pt1 | contig 11498 bp, 9 predicted proteins | sample DeeMarSWOR136_30_FD_25667 | JGI IMG/M metagenome (IMG submission 25667)
ATAACCGTACACTGGGCGCCCTGTTTGTGTCAAGTATGGTATGAAGTCGTAACCGAAGTCTAGCCGATGTTTCTCTTTGATTATTTGTTTGACTCCTTTTTCCTTGAAGACCTTTTTTATTTCGGGTGAAAGCACGTATAAGCCTGTGTTGGCAAGGTTACTGGGCGCGTCTTTTGGCAGCGGCTTCTCGACGAAACTGCTGATGCGGCTGTTCTTGTCGATGTCGGCGATTCCTAAGCCTTCAACATTTTGCACTTCCCTGAGCACTATAGTCATCAACGCGCCCTTTTCCTGGTGAAACTGTATGAGGTCTTTCACGCTGATTTCGAAAACGTTGTCGCCTTGCACCGCGAAGGCTGGACTGTTGATTTCGTAGTATTCCATGTTTATTCTTGCTGAGTCAGCGCTTCCTAGGTCATCTACGTTAGGCTGGTATTTTATGTGGATTCGAGGTTTGATGTTATACCGCACGGAAAAGCCGTAGCCTGACTCGAAATAATCGTATAAGTCCCTGTAATTCGTGTAGCCTTTTACGCCGAAGATGAAGTTGCGAATGCCTTGACGGGCAAGCGACAAAAGCGAGAATTCCACCAATGGCCGGTTTAGAAGCCTGAGGGCGGCTTTGCTTGTTTCCGCTGTGAGCGGCAGAAGGCGCGTTGCTTTTCCGCCTACTGGAATTATTACTCGTATCCTTTCCGGGCTGTAGTTGTCACCCAGTAAAGGGGCATAATCAGCGGTCAAAAGATTTCACCCGCAAATGTTTTGTTAACTACAGTTTCGGGTCGTATAAAACTTTTCAGACTATCAATCCATATCAAAAAGCAGTTTACGTGAAAAATCACTTCTTTTTGAAAGTTGGGAGCCTTAAAATATGCGCGCTTACTGCGATTGCTACTGCTATCATTATCAACTGCATTGGCAGAACTAGCAGTGGGGGTAAGAGACGGTCTAACATGAAAACTGTTGAAAACACTATCGTTATCCATAACACGGTTAAAGCGGTGATCTTGGTTTTTATGGTCAGTCCTTTGCCTTCTGTATAGTTTCGTATGTACTCTCCAAACCATTTGTTGTTCAGCAGCCACCTGTGCATTCTCTCAGAGCTTTTGTAATAGCAAGCCGCAGCTGCCAAGAGAAAAGGCGTGGTTGGCAATATCGGCAGCACCATGCCAATGGCGCCTAGCACTACACAAATTGTGCCCGCAATAAACCACAATGTTCTTACGAGCTTCTGTCCCTGCTTTTTACACTTAGACGCAAAGGTTTTCTTTTCTTCCATGCGCACTTCCTTAGCTACTTTGTTTACCGCTGTCTTAAAAATCATGCGCTAACGCCGACAAACCGTCAGTTTTCATCCTCTAAAGGAGAATTTTATAACTTAGTCAAAACTAATGCTTCTCAAACAAAGGTTTGACTATAATGGGCAAAGTAAGCGGCTTCATACGGCTAATGCGACCAATCAACTGTGCAATGATGGGCTTCGCAGTGTTTGTTGGCGCGGTTCTGGCACATACCCAGTTCTCCAACTTTGACTGGCTCGGCGTCCTATACGGTTTCCTCACAGGTTTCATGCTAACAGCCGCGTCCATGACTATTAACGATTATTACGACCGTGCGATTGACGCCATAAACGAGCCAGCTCGCCCCATTCCAAGCGGTTCAGTTAGCACGAGAGAAGCTTTGGCTTTCGTTTTCTTTATCTCAGTAGTAGGTTTCGTCTTCGCTTATCTCACAAGTGTTCTATGTTTGGTTGTTGCCGCAATTTCTTGGTTCGTGGTGGTGACGTACGTTACGGTTGGGAAGCGAAGCGGTTTACCTGGCAACTTTCTTGTCAGCACGTGCGTGGCTATTCCCTTCATCTACGGCAGTATAATCGCCCTTAGCCAAGTTGCATTGAATGTTCTGCTTTTCACGCTAATGGCTTTCCTTTCTAACACGGGTCGGGAAATCACCAAAGGCATAGTTGATGTCAAGGGCGATAAGGCTGAGGGCATTAAGACGCTGGCTGTGCGTTATGGTGAGAAAAACGCAGCCGTTGTCGCTGTATTATTTTACGTTTCAGCGGTTTCTTTAACCCCTGTTCCTTGGATTCTGAGCTTGGTTTCTTTCTGGTTTATTCCCCTCGTTTTAGTGACTGACATCGGGCTTGTTGTGTCTTCCGCTCTTTTGCTAAAGGATTATTCTCGAGAAAGTGCCAGAAAAATCAAAAAACTGGTTCTCCTACTGTTTATTGTAGGTTTGTTAGCGTACGTAGTTGGCGTTCTCAAATAAACCTACAACTAGTGCGTCAAATTTTCACGTATTTGTTTATAAGTGATGGTAGAATCACCCTTTGATATTTCAGCGGTATACTTCAAGTAGCAAACTTTTGCCTAATTACCCAAAAGCACAATTGGAAAAGGACTACTCTTATTCAATTGCGCGCTTTAAAGATTTCATAAAAATTTGACGTTTTTTAGCCATGTTTAGATAGGTTATTGGCATAACATCTGGATAGGAAATAAAATTTCGAGTTTTTAGATTTTGACTTTCGTGGCTTTGTTCCACAACACGTTAAAGTAGTTTTGGGCTAGTTCTATAAAGGGAGTAGCGTTTGTCCATAAAGCTGGAGACTGTATATAACCGCATTTTGGGCAGGTAGCAACAAGCACTTCTTTCTTGTCGTATATCCAAAATTTCTCCTTAGGACTTTCGGACATAATTCTGATTTTGAAGAGGGAATTTTTCGCAATAACTTGTACAGTTGCTGGCCACGAATTTGCGTCTAATAGGTCGTTTAGAAGGCATTGAATCTTCACACCTCTTTCCAAGGCTTTCTGGAACTTATCGGATAAGTTAAACAAGACTTGTAGAAATGTGTCCTTCGGGCAAATAACATCTATACTCCTTTGAGCAGCCTCTAATGCTCTTTTCAGCCTGAGAAGAAGCGCTTTGTTTTCAGGAATCAAAATGAATTCGAACTCCTCTTCTTGAAGTATTTCTGATTCGTTCTCTTTGAATTTTGGGAGTAGTCTGAGTCTTAGGAGCATTCTGTTTGCTTCTTTCTGTGTTTTAGAAATCTCGTTTCTTCTTTGTTCAATCAAAAAGGATAAGCCGTTTTCCATTGGAACTGCTTTAAACTCGGTTGGTGCAGCTATTATTCTTTCAACCAAACTCTTTTCTTCCAGTTCACCCAGTATTCGGTAGACTTCCTGCCTTGCTATTTTTGAGTGCTTCGAAACTGTTCTTCCAGTAGCCTTCTTTAATTTAAGAAGCGTGAGGTAAACTCTTACTTGAGAAATACTAAGCCCCAGTTGGGTCAGTATTTGCGTAGCTTCCTCTTCTATCTTCAACCTTGTCTCGAACCCGGAGAAATATTTTCAATTCAGTATTATAGCAGCTTAAGCGCTTGAACTTTATATTTCTGTCATATGAAACTGTTCTGACTAATATTTAATAATTTATGAAACAACACTAACATGTTCCAATAAAATTTTAGGAGAATAAAATAAAAATGCAATTTTCGAAAAGCAAAGCTACGACTATAGCGATTTCTTTGTTTCTGATGCTAACTATGGCTTTTACGCTTGTCGCTCTACCAGCTAACGCACAACCAGGAACTACACTGAAAACCTATCCATTTGTTGATGCTATCCCCAACCCGGTAGGCGTTGGCGAGGATGTATTGATTCGCTTTGGAATTTTGATGGAGCTAGGTAGCGTAGAGTATGGGTGGTCAGATCTGACAGTAACCGTCGTTAAACCAGACGACACAACCCAAACACTTGGACCAAAAGACACAGACTCAACAGGCTCAACATATGAAATTTTCACACCCACAGAGGCTGGCACATACAAACTAACGGCACACTTCCCTGAACAACCATGTCCAATGTCATATTACTATTATGAAGGAGGATTCATGATTATGGAGGGTACGACAATGGAAGCAAGCACCAGTGAAACAATTAATCTTGTTGTACAAGAAGAAGCACTACCAAGTTATCCGGGCCATCCTCTTCCGGCAGAATACTGGTCACGTCCAATAGACAACCAGCTCAGAGAGTGGGCACCAATCTCAGGAAACTGGCTAATGAGGCCCCCTAATGCCTTTGCACCTTACAACGACGATGCACCAGAGACTGCCCACGTATTATGGGCAAAAGAGTTGACTACTGGAGGCCAAACTGGAGGCTACTTGGGCGAGGGACAAGTTCCAGCGGGAGCTGAAACAGGAGACGCATACGAAGGCAAGTTCATAGGTTCAGTGATAATGAACGGAATCCTGTATTACAATAAAGACGCTGCACAAAGTTTTGTACCTGAAAATAATGCAATCGTTGCGGTTGATCTGCGTACTGGAGAAGAACTTTGGCGCAAGGAGGGCTTGACACTATCGTTTGGGCAAACCCTCTATTTCAACAGTTGGAACGATGACGGCGTTTATAACTACCTCTGGGTAGTTACATCGGTTATGCTCCCTGATCGTTCATATAATTATACCTGGACTGCATATGATCCTTTTGATGGCCAATGGATATACTCAATGTACAATGTACCTGGATCCGCACCTTCAGCCTATGGTCCAAGCGGCGAAATGCTAATCTACCAGATGGACTTCGCTAATGCTCGGATGTTACTTTGGAACTCAACTGCTGCTGGACAAGCTAACCCGAACTATTATGGACCAGGTTCAATGCTTGGCAATAAAGGCAGTTGGGCCGCGTATATGGCGCCACTTGTTCACGGAGCAACATTTGACGCAAATGTCACAGGAGCTTTCACATGGAACGTATCAATCCCCGCAGGATTATCAGTAAGCGCGTCATTCGGTGGAAACGCATGGAAGTTTTATCCTGACAGAATTGTGGGTATGGCCTACAATCGAACACGCGTAAGAGTATGGGCACTAGACGTTGAAGACTTGTCCCCCAGTTCCACTGCCATCACTACCACAAAATTCGACACAAGCTGGAATGCACCAGATGAATGGCTAGAAGGCTATAACACTCTGCACTATACTGGCGCAACTAACGATGCTGAAGACGGCGTTATCGCAGTATGGTCAAAAGAACTTAGGAGACACTATGGCTTTAGCACGGAGGATGGAAGCTTCATGTGGGAAACCGATTCAGAACACTTCTCGGACGCTTACGGCTGGGGCAATGCAGAGCACACTTGGTACTTCGCTTATGGGCACCTCTACTCAGTTGGCGTTGGCGGCATATTTTATGCTTATGATGATCAGACAGGAGATGTAGATTGGCTTTATAACATGACTGATGCGTACAATGAACCTGTGACTGGCGCGAACTGGTGGGGATGGATGACGATGATTACTGATGGAAAAGTCTACTTAGGCACCTTAGAGCACTCAGCAGAGCAGGCCCTGCCGCGCGGCGGACCATACATCTGCCTCAACGCTACAGATGGCACCGAAATATTCAGAGTAAACGGCATGTTCCGTCAAACCCGCTGGGGCGGATGCGCAATCATGGGCGACAGCATAATCGCGACGATGGACACGTACGACCAGCGCATATACGCCATTGGCAAGGGTCCAAGCGCAACCACGGTTTCTGCGTCACCGAAGGTGTCAACGCACGGAGGCAGCGTTATAGTAGAAGGCATGGTAACTGACATATCTGCAGGCACGGAGGAATACCGTTTAAGTGCTCGTTTTCCAAACGGAGTTCCCGCTGTAGCTGACGAGAACATGAGTGAGTGGATGCTGTACGTGTACAAGCAGTTTGAGCGTCCAGCAGACGTGGTCGGCGTTGACGTGGTTGTAAGCGTGTTTGACCCGAACACCAACTGCTACGACGTGACTACGGCTACAAGCGACGAGAACGGCTTCTACAGCGCCGTGTTCACTCCTGAAGTTCCAGGCAAATACACGATCATCGCTTCGTTCGAAGGGTCTAAAGCCTACTATGGCTCATCTGCACTAACCGCCATAAACGTTGAAGAAGCGCCAGCTGCTACTCCTGAGCCAACGCCAGTTCCAGCATCAGCCGCCGACTTGTACTTCCTGCCCGTATCCATCGGCATGATCATTGCAATAGTCATAGTCTTGGTTTTGCTAATCCTGATGTACAGAAAACGATAAGCTACCAAAAACGAACAAGCAATTTTCCCCTCTTTTTTTCGGGGTCACAATCTCATAGGTTTAAGGAGAGGGCTGAGAGGGCTTTGCACTGAGTGCTAACAGCAATAGTAGTTAGCAGTTTGCATTCTTTTTTCTCCTTTAATTTGTGTGCAGAGCCCCAGCAAACCCTTCTTTCGCATTGAAGAGCAGCTTCAAACGACTTTGTTCACAACGTAAGAGTTAGGCGGAAGCGACGTCTATGGTTGCAGGTAACCAAGAATGATTAAGCGCTCAAAACTGTTAATTATTTCAACAATGCAGTTGCGCAGAAGAATACACAATCAGAGGCAAAAATAGCAGCTTATTTAAGTTAATTCCCGCCCGCTTCAGTAGCGTAATCTTTAATGATAAAGTGCAGCTTATCCGTGTCCAGTAGCTCCACGTATATACGTGCATGTTTCCCGCATGTTAAAAATCCATAAGTATGCTCTACGCGCATTTTGCATGTGAGGATGTTCACATGTCTGAACGTTTTGCTAAAAAATGGGAAAGCAGACGGGACGAAACATCATTTGTCGATGCCATACGCTCAACAGTTACTCCACCGCCACCGCTGAAGCCACGCATGAACTACGCAATCAGGCGCTTGGACCTGCAAATCCACAAGTTGGACCAAGCTGCTGACAGGTTCAGCAAAAAAGATCAGGCACTGTTCAGCAAGATAGTTGCCGCTTACGAGACACATGACTCTGCACACGCTAACATTTACGCTACTGAGTTGGCTGAAGTTCGCAAAATGGAAAAAATAATCATGAACGCGAGACTAGCGCTCGACCAAGTAATGCTTAGGCTGCAAACCGTGACTGAATTCGGAGACATAATAACCACGCTGGGACCTGCCATAGGCGTTTTGCGTTCTGTCAAAGCAGGCCTTGTGGGTGTTCTGCCTGAAGCAGAAAATGAACTCGGTGACATCAGCAACATGCTGAGCGGCTTGATGTTCGACGTGGGCCAAAGCTCTGGATTAAATCTCAACTTCAACTCTGTGAACGAGGATGCAGCAAAAATACTCAACGAGGCAGCAACGGTTGCAGAACAGAAAATCAACGCTAATCTTCCAGACTTACCGTATGGGCTCTCAACGAACTTGAAAGAAAAAAGCACAACTGAAAGCACCTAAAAGCGTTTTTCTCATCCAACCCCCCTTTTATTTCCTAGCGCGTTTTAACAAATTTGAGCACTAACGTAGTCACTACGTGCAACGTTAATTGCGTCTGCTGCCTGTTCTAAGAATTGGACTTTTTTGATAAAAAATTAATCCACCACCAAAACGGAATACGTCTGGCTAACGCCAAAGTTGAATAACCAATGGTGACCTACGGTAGGAAAAGGATGGATATATAGTCAATGAAGTATGAGGGGTAGAAAACATTGAAAAATTGCCGCTCGCAAGAAAACTAATAGCATATAGAATGAAGAAAGCGATTTGCTAGTTGATTTCGAAACCAAGATACATACTAAGTGATGTTCCACTTATTCTTATTCTCGTTGCAAAATTCGACTATAATTTGGTTTTTGACCTCAGACCCTACAACTATCAAGTGACATTGACCACAATTTTCACATGTCAATCTTACCTTATCTTGTGAAACCTGCTCAATTTCAAACGAGAAGTTGCCGCATATCGAACACACAAAATGATCCTCAGGAAGCTCTCTCACAATCTCCACAGCTTTCATTTTTTTCACCTACGGGAATTCTTGCTAGTCCACTTGTCTTAAACCCAAAGACTGTGGCTAACCTGCGTAATGCGCGCAAATCATTTAAGTCAAATAAACCACTTTAACTTATCACAAATGAAATATATTTCAAATAGTTAAAAACGGAGAATATATAAAATATATGTAATTGCGGCGTGTTCAAAAATGGAAGAAGATGTGGGATATAGAACTGTTCAATCTGCAGGCAGGGGGTCTTTCATAATATCTTTGCCAAAAAAATGGATCCAAGAAATTGGGATAGGCAAAGGAAGTCAGATAGCGATTAAAATAATGGAGGACATGTCACTAATTCTGGTTCCACGGAAGATAGAGGAGGAAAGAATAAAGAAAGGGGAAGGAAGATCAGGAGAATACTATATTGAGGTAAATCAAAAAAGTGATCCTGCATCACTTTGCCGCAGATTGATATCGCTTTATGTAGCTAGTTCCGAAATTATTCACCTGAGTTTTGCAGCTGTAGAAAATAGTAAGGAACTTAGAACAGCAGTGGCTAATCTCGCCAAGAATTTGTTATTGGGAACCGAGATCATTGAAGAAACATCAGAGAAGATGACTCTCCAAGTTCTGATAAATCATCCAGAATTGCCAATTGATAAGGCAATTAGAAGAATGGCAAATTTGTCTCTTTCTGCCCACAAAGACGCGATTGCTGCGCTTGGTAACTTGAATAAAGATTTTAAACATGGAATCTACGAAACAAAAACAGATGTTGATCGTATGAATCTTTATGTTGTTCGCCAGCTAAAATTCGGCATTAAACAAAACTTGTTTAGAGAATGGGGGTTCAAAACCTCAAAAGAATTCCTAGGCTACAGACTCGTCGCAAATAACATAAAGAACATTGCTGAAAACGCCTTGACCATCGGAAGAAATATGGAGACTTTGAGACGACTGATTGACGATAAACTTTTGGTCCTAAAAGAGTTGGTTGACGAAGAAGCTTATTCCCAAATTAAGGCCTTCAGCTCTTTGGTAGAACAGTTTTTTGAGGAAAGCCTTGAATCACTTTTTAATAGAGATTACGAGCAGGCTGACAGAATAATTTCTAGGGCAGAATCATTCTTAGTACTAGAAAATGACCTCATAACTTTAATGCTCAACAAGAAGATGGATCCAAACTTGCTCTCAATTTACAGGTTAGTCTTGGACAACTCAAGAAGAATCGTGGAATACAGTCGAGAGATTGCAGAAGTGACGCTCAACAGAACGGTTGAAGAAACAAGTTCCACTACGCCTGACGGATAAGTTAACATGGGAGAGAAAAATTTATGATCATCAATAAAAGCGAGAACGTTGTGCTTCTCTCAGAACTTCGTGTTCTCCTTAACAAAGTAATTCAACGGAACCTAGCAGAAGGTATATTGTTTTCTGCTGGAACAGATACAAGCATAATTGCCTATGAAGCACTGAAATACAAGCCTGATTTGAAGGCAATAACCATAGTTTTCAAACAAGGAATACCTAAAGATATTGAATTCGTGAAAAAAATGGTAGCTTATCTCAAGTTAAATCATGAATTCCAAGTTTTTAACATAACTAATGCCGTTAATGCCGCTATCAAAGTTATTGACATTTTGAAGACCTTTGATCCTATGCAAGTCAGACATGGTATACCAATGTACGTTGGCCTTACAGAGGCAAACAAAAGAGGTTTAAAAAGCATCTTTACTGGTGATGGATTGGATGAACTATTCGGCTATCCATGGCTGTTCCATTTATCTGAAAGTGATCTTTTGAAAAGCCTCCGAAACATGTGGGAAGAGATGAGTTTTTCTTCGATACCTTTAGGGGAGTCAATTGGGATAGCGGTAAAAACGCCTTATCTGGATCCGTTGTTCATGAATTATGCAAAGAACCTGCCCCTTAAATTAAAAATAAACTTTGAAAAAGGAATACAATACGGCAAGTGGTTGTTGCGCAAAGCATACGAGGGGTTGATTCCCAGCGAAGTTATCTGGAGAGAAAAAATGGCATTGGAGAAGGGCACTGGAACAGAAAGTCTTCAAAGTGTTCTCAGTGAAAAGATTTCAGACGATGAATTCAGCGAAAAGAGGCAAATTTATCTCAAGAAGGATGGCGTTTACCTTCTAGATAAAGAACAAATGTTTTACTACGAAATTTTCAGAAATCAGCATGGTTCCCCTTCGGAAGTCTACCCAGACAAAGATGGAAAACAATGTCAAAAATGCAAGGCACACGTGAAAACAAAGATTGGTTTCTGCAAAGTATGCGGAAACTACCCAATTCAATGAACGTTTGGGTTTGAGACTAAATTTTAGTCCACAATTATTATAAGAACAGAACGTTCCAACAATTGGACTTATAAGTTCTTTATTGGCACTATTTATCCGCAAGGCGGCTTGCCTATTGAACGTGGACGATGAAAATAAGCTTGAGTATTCCCTTCGCGGCAAAGCATGGAAAGTTTACTGGTTTCTTTTGAAGACAGGAAGTCCCATGAGTGTGCGGGAAGTCCAGCGTGCCTTGCACTTCAGCAGCCCAAGCGTGGCGCACCACCATCTTGAACAGCTGCGCGATTTGGGTTTGGTTGAGAAACAGGACATCGGCGGACATTATGTCTTAGTTGGCGAAGTGAAAATCGGCGTGCTCCGCCACTACGTGAAACTGGGCAAACTACTGTTTCCAAGATACTTTTTCTACGCTCTTTTTTCCACTGTTTTCTACGTGGCTTATCTGCTGTTTCTAGTGCAGGATTTTTTTGTGCGCGAAACCCTGTTCATCATCGTTTTCGGCGCCATTATCTGCGCAATTTTCTGGTACGAAGCGTATCGCGTTTGGTCTATGCGACCGTTCTAATTGTTGGAACAGAGTGTTCTATAGCTTAGGATAAAATAAGATGGCTCCTTATGCTTAAGTAGGTGAAAAAGAAGTGGTTCAGAAAGAAGTCAGGAAAAAAACGCAAGTTTACGGAACCATCGCAATTCTTTCAGCTATAATGCTTGTCGCTTTGATTTACGCGTTCGGAACAGCGCCGGTGATATTCCCACCATCTGAGACACCTCCAGTTTCGGTTATGCAAAAGTTTTCATCCTACGATGAGCTCAAAAATTTCTTAGCAGCCAACACTCAAGACGGTTCCACTTATTATGGTGGTGGTCCTCTGGACGCCAAGTTTTTCGGGTCTACTCGTGACACGCTAGGAGGCGCAGACTCAGCTCCAGTTCCTGCCTCAATTAGTGAATCAGGACAAGATTATTCCATTAACTCCTATTCAACAACAAATATTCAGGTTGAAGGAGTCGATGAAGCTGACATTGTAAAAACAGACGGTAGGTACATTTACGTAGCAACCAACAATAACTTCGGTTCAACGAGCCAAAACAACGTGTACCTTCTGAAAGCGGACCAGCAAGACCCGCATGTAATTGCGAAGATAGCTCTCGGCAATAATACGTATGTGGCAGGCTTGTACCTGAGCCAAGACGGCAGCAAACTCGTGGTTCTGGGAAGCCAATACCAAGTCTACGCCTATGATGAGGCAGCACGGTCGGAAATAATGATCTATCCCTACCATAGCAGAGTTAACACGTTTCTAAGTGTCTATGACGTTTCTGAGAAAGCTAGTCCTGTGCTAGCGCGGAACCTCACTCTTAGTGGCAGTTACTTCAACTCCAGAATGATTGGTAACT
>SMTZ1_10006817_pt1 | contig 11497 bp, 19 predicted proteins | sample DeeMarSWOR136_30_FD_25667 | JGI IMG/M metagenome (IMG submission 25667)
GAGCGGTAACGTTGTCTCCGAAAATTGCTACGTTGCTGTACATGTCTGACACTGGCGGTAACCGCCTGCCGACCTCGGGTTTCACACGGAACAGATGAAAGTCAAAGCCTTCAGCCTTCTTTGGCTCAAATACGTATGTGCCGAATTTCATGTTTTTCAACCTTTTACGAATGCTGAATGTTAGGCGCTGTTATAAAGTTTTGCATATTCAACCCTACTTCGTTACAAAAAATAAATTTCATGTAAGGACGCTGTTTTTCATACGTGCCACTTATGCACTTCAGTTCTTGCACAGGGAACCTTTGGATTTAAAAGAGAACAGCCCGTTCAAAGATATTAAGAGCGCGAGTAGCCTCGCAGAGAATGAAGGCGCCAAACCAGCCTATTTTCATCCTAATAGCGATTCTATGCAGAGAATAGTAGGGGGTCTATCTTGTAGATTAGACAAACTTCACGCTCAGCAGACTTCGCGTCCTAAAACTGCAGATTTATATGGGCGAAGTGGGCAAACTAGTTGCGAGGTTTCATTTGGCGGAAAATTCTGGAGGGGACGGCGTTATGAAGCATGTAAAGATTACGGCATTTGACTGCCCAGACGCTTGGTTTCAAGCGTTAAGCAAAATTTGGAAGGAGGGTAACACGTTTCAGGTGGGCTACGGCTCGGAGATTACTGAGACCAAAAAGCTCAATTTGACGATAGAAATTACGCATCCAGAAACTAGGCCGCTTGTCAGCGATAAGGCGCCTTGCGACTTCAAGTATGTTCAGGGCTATGCGTTGGAGTACTTGTGGTGCGGCGAGAAACAGCAGGATGAAACATACACTTACGGCAGCAGGCTCAACCATCCTGTTAATCAGATAGAAGAAGCCGTGAAAAGGTACGTGCAGGAACAACGGGATAGGCAAGTTACCATGGTTATCCGGTTACCTGAGGACATACGAAAAAGTATTAATGCTAAGAGACATGAACCGCCCTGCTTGAGCCTGATTGACACCGAGATTCTTAACGGAAAAATGCACTTGACCTGCTATTTCAGGTCTTGGGACGCGTACGCTGGTTTACCCGCCAATATCGCGGGTTTGCAGCTTTTTAATGAAGCCTTCGTGAAAGAAATCAACAGCCGCGGGAACCTCTCGTTGGAGACTGGAAAGCTGATTTTTCATTCAAAGAACTGCCACATATATCAACGGCAGAACAAACTCGTTGAAGAACTGCTGAAGCCGAAAAACAGTTCCAAAATGCCGCGGATTGCGGAAACAATGCTGGGCACCTCGAAAGAAGCGGTTCCAGAAAAATGACTGTCCTGTAGCTTGAGGCTTGGGGTTGAGCGAACTAGTCAGAGCTAGGACTTGGAAAGAATTCAAAAGTTTAGCTGTTGAACTCAAGCCAAGCTCAATTGTTTACAGTATCGACCAGAATGCCATGTCGAAAACAAAGGAGCCCACATGCCTAAGATTGATTCTTCCTGCGCTAAACGCGTATTACGTTTACGTGGATTTTCCAAAAGGAAACGCGCTTAGAGAAACGGCAATTCCAATATATGAAAACAAGCATGGACGCTTTCTAGAAGACCAAGACATAATCGCTTTTCTCAAAAAGGCGCTTGGAAGAGAGGACCTAGCGGTGTTTTCATACTGGACAACCTAACTGTTCTTCCAGAAGCCTCTTTTCCCAAGTTTCTTGCCTAAATACACTAGACTAAGCATTACAGGGACTTCCCAGAACAGCCCCATTGTGGTTCCCAATGCGGCTTGAGAGCCTAAACCGTAAATGCTGACGGCAGTAGCAATTGCAATTTCGAAATGGCTGGAAGAACCAATTATAACGGCGATTATGCCCTCCTTGTACCTGAGTCCTGCAAACCTTGTAACCAGCAGGTTCAAACCGACAATTATGAAAAACCCTAGTAGCAAGGGAATTGAAACCAGCACCATTTCCTCTGGATGCTGTATTAATGCTTGTCCATTCAGCGAGAACAGGACAACTAGCGTCGCTAAAAGAGCGATTACAGCGATGTTTCCTACGGCTGGTCTATAAGACTCTTGGAACCATGCTTCTCCTTTCCTTTCTTTAATTATCCTCTTTGAGATAATGCCTAAAACGAGTGGAATGCCGATGAATACCAGTACAGAGATGAGAAGAGCTAAACGGTCAATCTGAATGTCTTGGACACCTGTCAACAGCGTAACAATGGGCGCGTACAGAAACATAATCGTTATGGTGTTTAGGCTTGTGTTGACTACGTTCTGCTCCTGATTTCCGTTGGCAAGTGCACCCCACACGCAAACCATAGCAGTGCAGGGACTGGAACCAAGCAGTATCAAGGCAACAATCAACTGGTCTTGACCTGCCAGGAAGTAATAAGCCAGCAAAGCCGTTACTAAGGGCGCCCAAATCCAATTTGATATCAGTGTTAAGATAATCGGTTTTGGGTTTTTCGCTAACTTTTTCAGTTCACTGAATTGCAGGTTCAACAGCGCTGGATACATCATTAAAAAGAGGCACACGCCTATCGGTATCGATATCCCGGCAAACTGAAGATTGTTTATCGAGATGCTTAACTCTGGAATAAACTGCGAGAGGAAAAGCCCAATTACCATACACAAGAAAACCCATAATGCAAGGTACTTCTCAAAAATACCCAATTGAACTTCTTCACACGTTTGCTCCATCGTCTGCTTGCCTTCTCCTTTCACGCTATTTGCTCAATTATTCTCTGTTTAAGCGCGGCAACCAATTCTGGAGTTAGACGGTCGATTACATCACAAACATCAGGGTCAGCTATCGAATACATGTGCCACGTGCCCTTTTTCCTTCTTTTGACCAGGCCAGCGTCTTTGAGTATTTTTAGGTGGCGTGAGACAACTGGCTGGAGCAGCTTCAAGTGAGGCGTGATTTCGCACACGCATTTCTCGCCGTCGCGCAAAAACTCTATTATCTCAAGTCTAATCGGGTCTGAAAGTGCGTTGAAGATTTTGGCTCTGAAGCGCGTCAGACTGCTTGATTTTGAAGGCATAAATCAGGAATAGTTTATGTAAATATTTAAATATTGTTATCTATACAAGTGAACCGTTACATCAAAAAAGGAGACAGAAAAATGCGTCAAGAAACGTATCACGGTGTTCCTCGAAGCAAGATACCTTGGGGTCCAAAAATTAACTATGAAAAATGCGTAAGCTGCGGAAAATGCGTAGATTACTGTAAACTTGGCGCGTACGAAGTTGAAGAGAACCAAGGAAAAAAGAAGCCTGTCGTGAAAAATCCTAACAAGTGTGTGGTGTTCTGCACAGGCTGCGAAGAACAATGCCCTGCTGGCGCCATCAAATTCCCTTCCAAAAAAGAAACTCGAGAGATAATCCGAAAATTGCAGAAAGAGAAGCTTTACTAGGCATGTACGTATGTTGCGAATATTTTATTATGTAAATTAGTATTCAAATAGAACAGCGTCACCCTTCAGTATTATGAGGAATTAACTTGGTTAGCGCTGAAGTCATAGCAAAACTGCCAGCAGTGCTGAGGCCTATCTCAGATGAGCAAGGTGCAAATGCGGCGGTAGCGTTACTTTTGAAGCATGGGCGAAATGACTTTGACTTGCTTTTGGTGAAACGAGTTGAAAACCCGTCAGACACGTGGTCGGGGCAGATGGCGCTTCCTGGAGGAAAACGCGAGCCGAAAGACGCAAGCCTGAAAGGCACAGTCATGAGGGAAACGTTGGAGGAGACGGGCATAGCGCTTGGTCAGTGCCGGTTTCTAGGAGTTTTAAGTGCTGTTAGATCGGAGCCAAACCCTGATTTCAGTATTCTTCCCTTTGTGGTCCTTTTGGAGGGTGAGCCGAAGCTGAAACTGAACAAGGCAGAGTTGGAAACGTTCATGTGGGTGCCTTACGAAGAGGTCGTTCAGAGCAAGGGCATGGTGGAGTTTAGTTTCGGAAAAGTTCCTGCGTACGTATTTGCAGACGCGATAGTTTGGGGAGTAACCTACAAAATCTTAAGTAAATTCGTTGAAGCTGTGGAAGTCTCCCACAAATGAAAAAAAGTAGACAAGAAAAGAGGCGAGACCAAGCCGGTTTATTCTTTCCAGTCTAAGAGGCGCCTTTCGCCTTCAAGCTTTTTGATCTCGGTCAAGTCCTGCACCACTTCCATCGTTCCCAAGTATTTTTCGTCTGGGTCTCGCACCGCAAAGAACCTGATGTGGACAAAACGGTTGTTCAAGGTTATCCAGAACTCAGCCCCACTTTTCTTTCCGCTCTTGAACGATTCCACAATCTTGCTTACTAAGTGCAAGCTCTTCTGCGGGTGGCACATGTGCACTTTTCTGCCGAGCACCGCTTTTGTTCGCACAAAAAGTCTTTCTTCAGGCTTGTTGAAGTACCGCACGGTATCGTCTGCGTCGACAAAGGTTATGTCCACAGGAAGAGCGTTTAGCAAGCCGTCAAGCTGCTCTTTGCTGAGACTTCCCGTCTCGAACTGCAAGGTGCCTTCCAGCGTTTGCGTTTGGGCTTGAGTCAAGTCTGTTTGAGGGACGATGGTTATTAGCTCGGGCGGCGTGAAGCAGCAGTAGCCGATTTCGTCGAATTCTTGTCGAATTTTCACCCATTCCTGCTCGGTGACTACGTTCATGGCTGCTAGGAACAGGACGTTATTTTCTTTGTAAAAGTGATTTTGAAGCAGGTTGTCCAGTGCCTTCGCCGTCTCCCACAGCTGGTCTTTGAAGCTTTGGAAGCCTGCTTCGTCCAAGTCCTTTATGAGCGTGTGCAGTTTCTTTTTCAGTTCCCTTATCTCGTTGTGTTCCATCCACATCACCGCGGGCGGCTCGGTGACTCCGTGCTTCTCAAGGTAAGGAAACAGCACGTTTTCTTCCCGCAAATAATGCTTTTCCGCGTCCATAAAGTCCTCTGCCAAGTGCTCGACCTGATGGATTTCCGCGGTGACATAACGCATGTCACTTACTTTCAGCACTTTGTTCGATAGGGAAACCAGCTGCCCTGCCATCTTGAGCATGATTTTGTGTTCTTCCATGAGAATGCTGATGGGTTGGCTGGGTTCCAGGTTGGGTTGCTGCTTTTCAAGTTGCTCTTTGAAAATAGCCATGTGCACGTCGCATAGCTTGCGCATTTCTTCTCGTTTCATGCCTTTGTTTGCGAGTTCCTGCTCGATTTTAGCTATCTTTAAGGAATCAGTGCCCTCCAAAACGTGTCTAAACCTTTCTTTAACCTGTTCTGGAGGCACGCCAGCATGTAGCTGCCTAATGGCTTCTTTGATTAATGCTTTTTTGTCTTCAGCCAAAATTATCTCCTCAGCCAGAACTAAAATAAAACGAATTGATTTATGCCTTTCTGAAATTGAAGAGATGTGAGGGAAAATTCAAACGTATGACAACTCTTTATAATACAATGCTAGCTTAGGAAGAGGTGGGACAAGGAATGGGTTACGAGGCTGTTTGGAAAGTTCTGGAAGAAATAATTATTGAACTTCGGAAAAAAGGCGTGGTAACCCCGCCGAGGATTATGAATGATTTGAAATCAGCAAAAATCCTTATAAAAATTATGGATGTCTCAGAAAAAGACCGAGGCGAAACAGCACCGAAAATCGAGCAGTACCTTGGAAGCTTGGAAGCCTATCTCATCACTGAGGCGCAGAAAATCTTTGCGCCAGCACGAATTGACAAGTGGCTGAGACGCTTAGAAGAAACAAGCTGCGACAAGTGCCAAACATGCGGAGTGGGAGAAGAAGTAAAAGGAAAAATAGCGGAAAAGTTCATCACAGGCGTCCCACGCGACCAAAAGTGGATTCGCGTTGAGCCGTTAGCCAGCTTGTCCGCTGAGAAGTTGAAGCAGCTTGCAGGGGAAACAAACCTTTCTTTCCGCGAAGAAAAGGACGGACACTTGGTTGTTTACGGAAGCGCGGAAGACATTAAAAAGTTCGTTAAAAAAATGACCGAACAAGCATCCAAAGAATAACTGAGAACCAAAGTTCCACGAAGTCATTCAAGCCATGATTTTAGGGCACATCTAGACGCAAGCATATTTGGATCCTAATAGCCAATCAATGCAGAAACCTATAGAGGGGGCCATAGACTACCGTGAGCACACCAGTTCCTTGTCCGCTGGCTTATAGTTGCTGTCGAGTTTTCTGGTGAAGCGCTTTTATAGTGCCGGAAACTGCCAAAACATGAACCGCAGCCTCCCTATCCGCCACAGACGTAATCGAAGCCAACGAAGCCCTAACCAAATCCAACGTAGCAAGAGAAGTGCGAATCACAGCTGTCTTCTTCTCCATATCATAATCAATTAGCGCTAGGCGCGTTAGGCTTGCGCCATGCTCGCCGTAAAGTCTCGTGACAGCACCCCAAACCGCGTCCATAACCTCTTTCCGGCTAGGTACTCCATCAGAATCCACCTGCAACGCTAAGTATCGCCGTTTAACTCGTTTCAACAGTCCTTCCCCTCCTTGATTAAACGTATCCCAGGAGCCACAAACTTGGCGCTGAGCTTCTCCCTGTTACGCTTAACAATAGCCCCCGCACTCTGCGAAACTGCCTCCAACGCGGAAGCCTCATCCAAACCGAAGAGAAACGCCAAAGCAGCCATTTCCCGCGGCTTCCTCAGCAACATCTCCTTTGCAAGACCGCTTGAGACGACAATCGGCACTTGAAAATCCCGGGCAATAGCAGCTTCTCGGCGCAGGCTCGAAAGCAACCTGACCCTCACAGGACCCTCCAAAACAAGCAGCGGCTTCACGTCAATTTCCAAAGCAGCCAAACTGTTACTAGCTAATTCAGCTTCTGCTCTGTCGAAAAATCTTTTGCGGAAATCCAGCAAAGGAAAATTCAGGAGGTCAACACGCCGATCCTTGGCTGCCTGTCTCGCAACTGCCTTATTCTCGCATTTGACGCAGACTGCTTCAAACTTTCGCCTCAGCCGCCTTAGCTGATGCATAAGCTCATTCTGCGTCCGCGGTCGCAAATCTACCCTTGAAGCAAAATCTATTCCCGCTTCGTTGCAAACTGCCCGCAACTTCGCGATTTCGTCCGCATGTGTTTCAGGAGCAAGAGGCACAGCAACTAAACGGTAGCCTAATGTTGCAGCCTTATTTATCATACGCAAAGTCGCAGCGTGATCTTTCACGTTCAGGCCCAGATGCAAATCCGCAAAAACTCTTTTCATGGTAGCAACCCTGCGCTTCTGCAAATCTCCACTATCTCTTCAAAGGTCTTATTCTTAAAGTGAATTTTGAAGTGTATCGGATCGTTCTGCGAAAACCTCATCTCGCTCTGATAGGCGGATTGCTTGTCAAATCTGAGGTAAAGGTTACGCTTTTCCAAATGCAACTTCAGGTCACCGTCTAATTTTTCCTTGTCCAACACGGTTAAGCCAGCCCCAATTTTCTCAAAAGCGATTGGAAGCGCCTGCTTATCCGTGAGCTTTGTTTCGAAAAGAATTATAGGGTTCCCATGATGCCCTGTCAACCTGGTTTTCTGGAAAACGACATCTTCGCTTAGTTCCATTGGCAAGATGTTGCGAACAGCTGTTAAAACCTTTTCAGGATCTTCAGTAGCATGGGCGAAAACTCGCACATCGATGTACCCTATGGGCGGTTTAGAAGACACAAAGGCACCGCGTTTTGTTAGGGCGGTTTCACTTTTTAGCTTTTTTCTTAGGTTGCGGCTTCTGTTTAGGTTTGGCTTCGGCTTTTTTCTTTTCCGCGTAGGCTTTTACGGCTTCGACGTTTTGTTCGTGAGCAGTTTTTCTTCGCTTATCAACGGGTATTTCCAGCTTTTCTGCTTCTGCCTTGTTTAAGCCTGCTTTTTCAAGTTCTTCGAGACTGAAACCTCTGCCGTCTCGTTGTTTACCGTCTTTTTTCGTGATTTTAGGTTTTATGTGGTGCATTTCACTTGCTTCCTTTGGAGCCTCTGCGTTTGCTGGGTCTGACCTTCTCTGCGCCTCTGCCTTTCCCGCGTAAGCTTCGCACTTTTTTGCCTGCGCTTGTTAGGCTTCTGAAAACGCGGCGGTGGTGCTGTTTCTGGGTTACCCAGTTTACATCCTTGTCCGTTTTTATCACAGGGTGGTTTGGGTCTACGAGAATTACTTCGAACCATTTTGAGCGTCCGTCTTCGCCTACCCAGTAGCTGTTTAGGACTTCTAGATTCGGGAATTTTTTGCCAGTGCGCTCCTCAGCTATAAGCCTCAAGCTTTTGCCAGGTTTAAATTTGGCAACTCCCATGCGTTTCGGTCGGCGTCCAGCTTTGGGCCTCTGCTTCCGCAAGCCACCTCTTCTTACGCGTGTACGGGCTACTATGAAGCCTTGTTTGGCTTTGTAACCGAGTTTTCTGGCGCAGTCAAGGCGTGTAGGTCTTTCTATGCGGATTATGGTTGGTTGCTTTCGCCATTCGATTAGTCTCTGTCGCATGAGCTCGTCCATGTAGGAGTTCTCTGGTTTAGACCATGCTTCGGCTATGTACTTGTATGCCATCTTTCTTTTTTCACCTCTAATCTTATGTTTCCGGTTCAGCCCGTACTGGGCCACATCCCAGCGGACTCTGCCGGTCCGCCTGCAATTTTAAATGTTAGCACGATGCTTAAAAATAAACCTTTCCAAAACTCTAGGTCGACAGCTTTCTTTCGCCACAACTCTTCTTTTCACGTGCCGCTGACTGTGCCTTTTTCCTTAACTGATTCTCCAAAAGCAAAAAGGCATCAGTTGCGGGGTTGCTGATGGATAAAACTTTTATATATGATGGGTTTCGCATATGAATATATCAAAATGGAACACGGTGTTATAATGGAACCGAGTAAAAAACCGTTGAATGTCCTCATCAAACAGCTACACGGAAACATCGAAGTCGTCCTTAAAAACGGCTGCGAATACAAGGGAAAGATGATCAAATGCGACGGACACATGAACATACTTCTGGAAGGCGCAACTGAATGCAAGCAAGAGCAGCTGCTTACAAACTACGGAAACGTTCTGCTCCGTGGAAACAACGTCCTCTATATAATATTAGACGCCACTAAACATTAAACGCAAGAACCTTGCCTTTTCCAATCACGTAATTTCAAGCGTCCTAAACCTTAATTTTCGCGCTCTTTGCTCTTTTGGAACAAATTTGCGTTTACTCTAGCCGCCTCTATGACCTGCAAATCTTGAGAACCGCGCTTTTCAATCTGTGAAGCATGTGAACCGCAACTTGGTCGTAAATCCTACCTTTCAGGAGTTCCCCTTCCATTCAAGTTTGTTTTCTTAATGTCTATATACATCAAGACCGCGATAAAGGGTTGTCTCATCTGAGACTGAAACGACATAGGTTTTGAGATTGCCACGTTTTCCTAAACTTTTTATTTGTTACCTAGTGTATAGCCTTTATTGGAGAGTTCTGGAATGAGCGAGAAGGAACTGCGGGTGTCGAAAATTAAAGAGGGTACTGTTATTGATCATATAAGTGGCGGATACGCCTTAGACGTTGTTAAAATTTTGGGAATAACAGGGCGCGAAAAGAGGGTGATGACCATTGCCATCAACGTTCCGAGTAAACGCTTCAGGGTAAAGGACATTGTGAAAATTGAGGGGCGTGCGCTTAACGCGCAGGAAGTTAAGAGGATTGCGTTGGTGGCGCCTCACGCTTCCATCAACATTATTCGCGATTATGATGTGGTGGAAAAGTTGGAGGTTAAGTTGCCGAAGGTAATTGAAGCCATTATAAAGTGTGTGAATCCCGCTTGCATAAGTAACAGTAACGAGCCTGCGGCAGCTAGGTTTTACGTCGAGAGTGAGGAGCCTTTATTGTTGAAGTGTCATTATTGTGGTTACATTTTGGAGAAAGCGGATGTGTTGCAGCAGCTTTAGTGTTGTTGTTCGTGTTCGGAAGGGACAGTAAACTTTATATCTTAAGATGTAGTGCATCTTGTTTCATAATATGTCTTGAAATAGACATATTCTACAGGTGTAGAACACAAATACAAAAGGTGAAAAAGTGATGGACATGCTAATAATCATCCTACCCGCAATCTGGGTGCTTTTCAATAGTTACCTTGTATGGTACCAAAGTCAGCAAGACGCCACGTCCCAATCACTTTTGATGACGCAAAGGCGTTACGGCACATTCACAAGAAAAACGCCAGATCTACAGGTCATAAATGGCGCCCTATATCACGTAAAAACGGAAAAATTTCTGGCTTCGAATGCAAATGCGGATATAAATACACGCAAAAACGACCAATAATATACAACAGACCTAAAAATTACCAAATAATCCATAGAAATCAAGCCACCTTTTCGGTTACATCCTACTAAATCAGCTTTCGCTATTTGAAACTGCCATCTGCCTATATTTACCACGCGCCAATCGAAACATTTTTCGGAAATAACCCTCACTCAACATTCCACCCTTGTTTATGCCTGGGCACTCTTCCGTAAAAAGAAACTGGTACTTTCGGCTGGGCAAAATTTTGAGTTCGAATGGATAAAACCTGCAAATCAGCGGTCTCACCGAGTAAATGGTGCAGTGATCATTTTCTAAAAAGACACATTTTCCATCTTCCGCTCTTTTTTTCATCTCGTAATTGTAAGGCGCTCTGCCCTTGATTTTTACCGCGAACTTGGAGATTGGCTGCAAAGTTATCTTAGCGATCTGTTCAGCTTCTATCCCCAAAAGAAGAATGTGCCTAGTCTTTTCTTTTGTGTCGCCACAACATGTTCCGCATTTTATGCAGCGGAAATGCACCGTAGTGGGATAGTCAAAGTCCACTTTTCGTCTCAACAAAATCTATAATCTGCTAAACTGCCATAAAAACCTCTTAGAAGCAACTCGTATTAATCGTCTTGCATAAACAAGCAAGCGCCTCTTTCTGGCGCCCGCCTTCCAGAATATATCTCAAATTTGGTTAACCCATTATTAAGTCACAGTTTTCCTTACAGGAAAGGGAGAAGACAGCTAAACATGAAATGTCCAGTTTGCAGCTGCAAGTTAGCTTTTGATTTGAAACAGAGGCCCGTTCAGTGCCACACTTGTGGTTGGAACAGGTTTTTCCGCAAAAACTAGTTGCTTATTCAGAAGCTTATGAGGGTGGTTATCTGTTTCTGTGGCCTTCGCCATACTGGTAAGGTCTACTGCGGTTCTTTCTTAGTTTTTTCTTAAACATCGCATCCATATTAACGGTGGGGCATGCCAAGCGGCTTGTATCTAAAAGATAAAAGATCACGTCGATCAGTTCTTCAGCTATTTTTTCTTCTGTTTCGCCTTTTTTCCAAGCGTCACTGGCTTCGCCCAGCTCTATGAATGCGAAAAGGAGTTTTTTAGGAACATCTTCTAGCTTGTTGTAGAAGCCTTTCTCTAAGACTAGAGCTTCGATTTCCTTCTTCATCCCTTCCAAGTGCATTTCCAGCTTTTCTCCCATGTATTTCTGACGTTTTGTCGTGCTCGGAAAAGACTATACCCCCTCTATATATAGGTTCAACTCTGGCTTAGCAGTTAATGGCTATAAAAAGCGTTGGTGAGGAT
>SMTZ1_10006818_pt1 | contig 11497 bp, 9 predicted proteins | sample DeeMarSWOR136_30_FD_25667 | JGI IMG/M metagenome (IMG submission 25667)
GCATCCACATAATATTAAACTAAAAAATATCACTATAACTATGGCAATTGAAATTTTTTTCATCCCATTCTCCTCAGTATTAATTAGATACGATTTACTTAAATTTTTGGTAAAAGCAGGCTTTGCCCTAAAAATGATAAAAAACTACGATTTTAAGTCAAATTAGTGACTTTTAGGTCAAAATTTATAATTTTGAGTCAAAACGTAATTTTAGAGCAAAGCCTGATAAACTATAACTTTTATATATTATAAATAGATAAGAATTTTTATTAAAGGGGGAAAGTATAAAATGAATAAGTTTCTAATTAGTATATTAATTGGTTTAATGTTGTTAATTCCAACAGTTGTTTCAACTTCTGTTAATGACATTATTCAAAGTAAAAATAGTGATATATTATATGTAGGAGGAAGTGGACCTGGAAATTACACAAGCATCCAGGAAGCAATCAATAATGCAAATGATGGAGACACAGTTTTTGTATTTGATGATTCATCACCTTATTTTGAAAGTGTAACTATCGATAGATCGATTCATTTAATAGGTGAAGATGTTGATACAACCATTATTGATGCACAACATGAAGATGACGCAGTTGAAATTTCTAATGCTGATAATTGCTTTGTTTCAGGTTTTACCATTAAAAACTGTCATTGGTCTGGTACTGAATATTCACATGCGGTTGTTAGTATTTTTCGTAGCGATTATGTAATAATCAAGGGTAATATTTTGACAATAGGTGATACACCTGCTATTGATTGGACTTGTGCTATAGAACTGGATAATTGCACATATTGTACTATTCAGAATAACTTTATTTTTGAGGATGACTATAAAAGGCGAACTGTTGGTGTTTCATTACATGAGGGTTCATCTCATAACACTATCTCTGGAAACAGTATATCAAATTATACTAATGGTGTTAAAACTTTCGTGCTTAGTCACAATCTGCTTGATAGTAATAATTATAATATTATTTCAGGAAACCATATTCACCATAATCTGATTGGTATAACTATTCTTGGTGATACTTATTATGAAATATTAAACAATAGAATAGAGTATAATGAAGATTCAGGCATGTATAATTGTGAAGCTCATCATACTACTATTTCTGACAATATTATTTCATATAATGGAGTTGGCAATGAAGCGGAGGGTGGTATTATTTTATCATTTTTCACTAATGATAACAATATTTCTGATAATGTTATTTCATATAATAATCCAACTGGTGTCTATATGCTTACTGCAGTTGATAATGTTGTCACCAGGAATAATTTTATTGATAATTGGGGGGATAATAATGAACCTGAGAGTTGGTGGGGAAATGCTTTTTTTAGTTATACGGAGTTCCAGTGGAGATTCCTCAGATTAAATTATTGGAGGAGAAATTACTGGAGTGGTCATTCTGGGATTTTACTAAAGGCTATACGTGGTGAAATGGAAATATACGGATTGTTTTATTTTCCTCGGTTAGAGTTTGATTGGTTTCCAGCAAAAGAACCATATGATATATAGGCTTTATGGAACGATTCCCAATACTTCAAAAAATATTTGATTTTATAACTATTTAAAATTAACTATTCTGCACGTAAAATCAAACAATTCATTCCCCTGTTATTTATGAATAAACGTGCAGAAACATGATTTTTCGTGCAAAACTTAATTTACGTGCAAAGCCTGAATTTGACAACCCTTTATATGTTAGACGTATATACACGTATTCTCAATGATTGCTTGAAGAAAATCGTGAATTTTTACAGTTAAATTTGTACTCAATTATTATTTTTGCAAAAATTTTGGGGTCAGATATCTACTGTAAAAGATGTGTTTCCTTCGTAAAATATTACATTCGGAACTACTGATAAATAAAATAAAAATTTACAAGAAGATTAAGGAAATGAAGAAGCAGATTCCTTTTCATCTACAATTTCACCATCAAAATAAATTCTAGTCTTAAAAAATGTTGTAATACTTTTTGGAATATCAATAGAAAGTGTTACCTTCTTGTTTATACCAGGATCTATATCAAAAAATGTGCTACTTTTATAATTAACATTAGCTCCACTTTGCACACAGAATGCAGCTTCGATTCTAATGTTTCTAGCAGTTGCAACTCCAAGATTTTTAATAATTGCTACCACTTTAACAAAATCTCCCATTTCTGAATTAGTATAAATTGTTATAGTACCATCCTTCCAGTTATGCATAATAAGTGGTCTATTTGATATAGGATAAATTGTAACACTATCATTAGATCCTATATATTCATGCGGGATAAATCCACAATATTTACCTTTGGTAGTTGTCTCCAAGAAATAGTAATCCTCAACAAAATAATCAAAGTTAGGTATTTCTTCCTTGCTTAGTTTAACACCAACAGCCATATGGTTAGGTAATCTGAGTAATGCTATATCGTATCCCATGGCAGAAAGCAAGCTAGCAGTTAGAATTGCTTTGTCTTCACAATCGCCCTGACCATCAAATAATGTTTCAATAGGATAACGAGGATATTCATAAGAGGTATTTGTCTCACTATCGCTTTTATACTCAATACTTTGAACAAAAGAAGCTATATAATTTATATTTTGAACAGCGGTACCATTATATTCAGACATGATTGTATTTATAATAATATCTATATATCCATCATCATAAGGATTAAAAATATAAAGACTGTAATCTTCATTATTAATCCTATCAAGCTCACTGTAATAATCATATAAAAACTCAGATTCTGGGATTTTTATTGTATTAGGACCAAAATAATTCCAGTTAAACTGCTTTGTTGGAACATTATCATTAACATCAGCTATATAAGAGTTAGTAGTAAGTATATTTTCATCAATATCTCTTATACTAAGAGTAAATGAGTTATCATCTGGAATAGAATCTCTATAAATAAAACACTCAATGTAATCAGATTCTTTTGGCATAATAACAACAGGCAATATCAAACCAATAGTAGGTTCGTTATCTATAAAAGCTCTAATATCATATGGGTAAACAGGAATATCACCATTGTTTTTTACATACATTCTCAATCCAAAAAGAGAATAGCTGCTAAATAAAACCTCTTGTTTCCACCATTTCTGAAAACAAGCTAAAATATTTAGATCTGATCCTTGATAAGTAACTGTACCTGAATAGATTTCCTCATTATCACTATCATAAGCTTTAAATTTATATGAACCAGGTGTTATCGTTTGTCTATATTCACCTAGATTTAAAACAGCGTTATTATTGCCTTGGAAAAAGAAGTCTGAATCTATTAATTTAGAGTTGATATCAAAAACTTTAACAGTTACGGTCTCAGAACAAGAAAAATTAATTGATAAAGCAGGAAAACCATCATCATCATATATTTTATAACCAGTTAAAGTAAAACTAGTACCACCAAAAAAGATATCCTCAAATATACAGCCAGAAAAAGTGCTAAATATTACTATTGGAATAATTAAGGTGAAAAATTTCTTTATTGCTAGAGGCATTTCACATTATAAAACGACTTTATTCTTTTGAAGTTTTTCCTTGATAACATTGCCTAGTCGTTTTATACCTTCTTCTAGTTGTTCATTTGTTGAATAAGAGAAGTTGAGTCTCATACATCTTGCACCGCCTCCATCTACAAAGAAAGCTTTACCATGAACATAAGCAACCTTCTGTTTTATTGCATCTAAAAACAATATCTCAGTATCGATACCTTCTGGAAGGGTAGCCCAAGCAAACATTCCACCCTTAGGTTTATAACAAATATAACCCTCAGGGAAATACTTCTCCATAGCTTTAATCATAATATCTCTTTTGGGTTTATACATTTCACAAATCTTCATGATATGCAAATCCATTGATCCAAGTCTCATGAATTCAGATGCAATATACTGTGTAAATGTACTAGTACAAAGATCAAGAGCTTGTTTACAAATAATCATTTTTCTACAAAGCTCTGGTGATGAGATATTCCAAGCAAGTCTAAAACCTGGAGAAAGAATCTTTGAAAACGTAGAAATATATATTACACGACCCTCATCATCAAAAGCCTTAATTGGTTTTATATGAGGGACATCGTATGTAAGCTTACCATAGGGATCATCTTCAACAACTATTAAATCATATTCATTTGCTATGTCAATTAGTTTTTTCCGTCTTGACTCTGGCATTATAACTCCAGCAGGATTCTGAAATGTTGGTACAACATAGATAAACTTTGGAATTATGTCCTCTTTTAGTAATTTTTTAACTGTATCTTCTAAAACATCTACCATCATACCATCCTTATCTAATGGGATTCCTGCAAGGTTACTCTCATAGCTTCTAAATGCATTTATTCCTCCTAGATATGTTGGAAGACCGACAATTGCAGTATCTCCCGGATTAAGAAACATTTTACCAACTGTATCTAGAGATTGTTGAGAACCACTGGTAATAATGATATTATCCGGCAAAACATCTATTCCATCCTTATATGACCTCTCTGCAATAAGTTCTCTAAGATCATTAAGACCCTGTGTTGTCCCATATTGGAGAGCAGTTTTACCATGGTTTTTCATAACAGATTCAATAACATCTTCTAAATCCGTGATTGGAAAAGATTTTGGATTGGGCAAACCACCAGCAAATGATATAATTTCAGGGTCCTGTGTAACTTTAAGTAATTCTCGAATCACGGATTTCCTCATTTTTCCCGCTCTATCTGAATATAACCGCTCGATATCAACCATAAAACTCTCCAGGCCACTGAATAAAATACTATTTTATATGTATTTCGGCTAAGTTAAATAGGAGTAAACAATAGATTTAAAAGCTTAAAAATTATAACCCAAACTATATTGGTATATTTTAAAGTTTATTCTGTAAAAAAAATTAAAATATTTATAAGATTATAGGGTAACTTTATTTTTCTTTTTCTTTCAAAAACAGAGGTTCAAGATGTTCTTCAAGAGCAGGCATTGTTTCTAAAGTATCTCTACATATGTTGAATTTATGGATTATATGTAAAGCTAATTCTTCATCAGGGGTTAGTTTACCCATTTTTCCTTCGAACATCTTACTAAAATTTTCCTCAGAATCTATTAGTTCATCCTCCATGCGACCATGTATATACCATATATTCTATTTATAAGCTTTTCTATCTATATACCCACAAATTTATCTAAATAAAAAGTCTATAAAATTCTAGAAAACTTTATTAAAAAAATCAAGCTCTACCACAAGGTAATAATTGGAGTATTATATCATGGAGGCAATTATTCTATCAGGAGGATTTGGGACTAGGCTTAGACCTATGACATATACCAGAGCTAAATCATTATTGCCGATATTAAATAAACCGATGATTGTACATCTTATAGAAACCCTCCCAAATGAAGTTGATAAAATAATACTTGCTGTAAATTACAGAAAAAATCAAATTGAAAAATATTTCAAAGAACATGATTTTGGAAAAAAGATTATCGTAAATGATGAACCAAAACCTCTAGGTACTGGAGGTGCTACAAAATTTGCTGAAAAACATATAACTGGACGATTCCTTGTTTTGAATAGCGATATTATTTGCTCGCTGAGTCTAAAAGATTTGATAAATTTTCATATAGAAAATAATGCTATGGCCACTATTTCGTTATGGCCTGTAGAAAATGTCTCTGAGTTTGGAGTTGCTGATGTAAAAGAAAATGGAAACATCATTGGTTTTGTTGAAAAACCAAAACCAGAAGATGCACCCTCTGAATATATTAATGCAGGTGCATATTGTTTAGAACCTGAAATATTGGAATATATCGATACTAGCCGACTTGTTTCTATGGAAAAAGAAATTTTTCCACGAATAATAGAGGATACAGGACGATTTTTTGGATTTAAATTTGAAGGATATTGGATGGACATAGGCAGGATTAGTAGCTATATTGATGTTCAGAGATTTCTAATGAAAAGAAATAATATTGATAACTATCAAGGTAAAAACTGTAAAATATATGGCACAATAAAAGAAACCTGTATTGGAAATAATGTGTATATCGGTAAGAACTCGAAACTTGATTCTGCTGTTGTATATAATAATGCTATCATTGGTGAAAATGTCAATTTATCCTATTGTGTTGTAGGTGAAAACTGTAAAATTGCAGATTTTTCAAAGATTAAAAACTCAGTTTTGGGTGACAATGAAGAACTTTTGGAAAAAACCGTTTTAGATAACAAAGCTATTTGGACTCAACCTATACCAAAAGGTTACCCTGATAAACAAATTGGAAATGTAATAGAAAACTAATTTCAAATTACAAAAACCTATTTATTTTAAGTTTAGTTACGCATCCCGAAGTACTAATGGTGAGATAGTTATGACAAAATTATTTGGAACAAATGGAATAAGAGGCGTAGTAAATGAAGATATGAATTGTGAACTCGCACTTGGAATTGGTAAGGCTTGGGGCACTTTTTTAAAAAAAACCACCAAAAAACCAAAGATTGCCATTGGTACTGATGCCAGACTTTCTAATCATATGCTGAAAAATGCTATTTCCTCTGGACTTCTTGCCGTTGGATGTGATGTAGTTGATATTGGTCTTGTTCCAACACCTACACTCCAATATACAGTAAAAGAAAAAGACTTTGATTCAGGTGTTATAATTACTGCTTCTCATAATCCTCCACAATTTAATGGTATAAAGGGAATTGCTAGTGATGGAACAGAATTTTCAAAAGATGTTGAAGAAGAAATTGAAAAAATCTACTTTCAACAAAATTTTTTACTAGTGGAATGGAAAGATGTCGGAAAAATTACAAGTTGGGATGGAGCAATTGATCTATATATAAATGGTATTCTAAATGTAGTAGATGTTAATCTTATTAAAAACAAACATTTTCATGTGGTTCTTGATTGTGGAAACGGCGCTGGAAGTCTAGTCACACCTATTCTTCTTAAAAAATTGGGATGTAGGATTACTGAGCTATATTGTGAACCTGACGGAACATTTCCAGGGCATAACTCAGAACCTTTACCTGAAAATCTTTCAGAATTAATTAAAAAAGTTCCAAATGTAAAAGCCGATATTGGTGCGGCACAGGATGGAGATGCTGATCGTGCAATCTTTATTGATGAGAAAGGTAATTATATCTGGGGTGATAAATCCTTAGCACTAGGTGCAAAATATGCAACAAAAAAAGGGGGTGGGATAACAGTTACACCAGTTACAACTTCTAGTATGTTTGATGATGTTGTAAGAGAAAATAACGGTATTGTTATTCACACCGCAGTTGGTTCGCCTATTGTTGCACGCGTAATGATGGAAAATGATTCTGTTTTTGGTGGGGAGGAAAACGGTGGATTAATCTTTCCTGAGTTGCAATATTGTAGAGATTCAGCAATGTCAATTGCTAAAATTTTGGAGATTATGGCAAAAGAAGATAAAAAATTATCAGAATTAATTGATGAAATACCTAGATATGAAGTATTTAAGGTAAAATTGCCATGTCCACATGATAAAAAAGAGATAGTTATGAAAACCTTATCAGAAGAGACAAAAAAAGATGAAAATATTATAAAAGTTGATGAAACCGATGGTGTTAAACTTTATCTTAAAGATGGCTGGGTTCTTATGAGACCATCTGGTACAGAACCAATATTTAGGATTTATTCAGAATCAAAAAACAAATACAAAGCTGAGGAGCTTGCATTAACATATAAAAAATTGACTGAGGGAATAATAAATAACCACTAATTAAAGTATTGACTTAAGCATTGGAGCTAGTTCAATTCCATTTGCTGAAGACATGTTGAGTACATATTTTGATCGCCCATGAGGGGTACCTCTCATTTTTATGATTTGAAGTGTTCTTATTAGATCTCCCTTTCTTTCAATATCTCCTAAAAATATAATACCATCAGCTATGAATTCTTCTATTTCATATTGAGAATATTGATAAGTCATCGGAGGTATTTCTGAAGTTAAAAATGTGGTGCATAATAATGCTGTAAGCGATGATCCAAGTTTAAAAAGAAAGTCCCTTATTGCTTCTCTTGTTTGTAACCTATAACATATAGAAGTAATTGAATCAATTATTAAACGCTTAGCTTTAAGTTCTTTTGTTATATCACGAATAACCTCGAATAGAATATCAGCTTCCTCGAGACTATAGTTCTCACTATTTAAACCAAGTCGATCGCTTATACTCCATAGATCAATCACACTAAGTTCACCAGATTTTATATATTTTTCATCAAAAAAATCGTAAACACCCTGGAATCTTTTTAATTTAGGAACAGTCTCTGTTGCAGTAAAAAAAACACCTTTTTCACCTTGTCTAATTCCATTTGTCAAAAATTGCATACTCAAAGTGGTCTTACCTACACCGCTACCTCCAGATATTAAAACAGTGCTCCCAGTTGGGATTCCTCCATTAAGCTCCTTATCAAGAGCTTCAATTCCTGTTCTACATCTGAATCCCTTTATCATTCCTTCTCTCCTTTACACCCAATATATGAAATATTTTAACAATATAAAATTATTTTTACTAATTTAATATCATAGAACAGAAATACATTAATAATTTAAAACCTGTAACATTTAAATATCCTATATCAGATGTTATTTATTGAGGGAGGTAAAATAAGAATGGCATATCAGGGTAACCTGTTAAGTAAAACCTTGGTTAAAGGAATCATCTTTTTGTTTATATGTACAGGTATTACTCTATCAATTGCTGTTGATAATGTAAAGAAATCTGTTTGGTCTGTTTCTAATGGTAATACTTTATATGTTGGTGGAATTGGAGTAGGTAATTATACAACTATTCAATCAGCAGTTGACAATGCATCTGATGGTGACACTGTTTTCGTGTATAATGGAACTTACCATGAAGATAATGTACATATTAGGTATAAATCTATAAATCTCGTAGGGGAAGATAAAAATACAACAATTATTGCGAATACATTTATTTTGATATATTCTTCTAGAAATGTGATAATTCATGGCTTTACAATTATCAAAGAAGTTACTCACACGGAGGATATTAACATTGAATTTTTGAATTGTTCAAACTGTACTTTTTATGACAACATCGTTCAAAGCAATTTATCTTTATTAAGAGGTATTTATATCGTGGAGTCCTCTGAAATCAAAATTTTCAAGAACACTATAAAAGGAGCTCGTAATTCTATTGGGATAGACGATAGTCAAAATTGTGTTATTCAAGACAACTACATTACTAGTGGTAATTGTGGAATACAAATATATCATTCAACTAATGTTACAGTTTTCCGCAATCATATCTCTAAATACCAAACAGGTATTTCCATTGATTTTCCAAAAAATGTTGATGTTATTCAAAATAATCTAGTGGGAAATTTTTTTAATGTAGGTTTTTTAGTTTTAGAATCAGAGAATTTGTTTGAATTTTTTTTTGATGGAAACTATTGGTCCCGACCACGATTACTGCCTCATCTTATAATTGGTTTTCCAATGATTGGACACAGACTTAGGATAATTCCAATAATTAAGTTTGATTGGCATCCAGCAAAAGAACCATACAAGATAGAGGGTGTGATATAGTTACGAGAACCTGTTGTGTTAAGAATGGTCTGGCTGTTGGTGTTATCCTTTTGTTTATTGGTATTGCTGTTCAACCATGTGTAGCAACTGTAAAATCAGAGAAGGAAATAAATGTTGAACCTAAAGATTTTTTATTTCAGACTATAATTGATATTGCTAATAATCTTGATGTAAAGGAATTATTTGAACAATATAAAAATGAATTCTTAAAAGTTGATATTGATCAGAGTATCTACCTTAAGATATTTTTCAGGAATCCAAGAATTTTTTTAAATATGATATTCACTAAACCCAGTATAAAATTTGATTATCTTGATAAAAGATATAATGCGGGCCTTGAAATTTTAAATATTATCCGGGAAGACAAAATATTTGAGTTAATAAAATCAATAGAACTTTCTAAACCAAAAGTTTTAGATCGATTTTTAAATATTGTTATTAATAATAAAGATATATATGATAAAATTATAAAACTTAATGAATATAATGTAAAAAAAGAAGCTATATGTTTTATTCTTTTTATGATTATTATTCCATCCTTTTCTTTAATGGTTCTTTTTGTAGAAATTCTAGGTTTAAATCCAACTGGTCTAATTTGGGATATGTTATTTGGTATACCATCTTCGATATTTATGTTTCTAGTCTTAATACCACTTGCATTAGCATTTTTTTTAGGTTGTATTGATTTACCTGGTCCCTATTAATAATACAAAAAATAAAAAGAGGTAGATAAAATATGCATAAAAAAATCCAACTAAGCATTGGAATAATACTACTATTTCTGTGTATGAGCATTACTCAATCAGTAGCTATTGATAATATAGAACAATCTACTATGCCTATTTCTAATGGTAAAATCTTGTATGTAGGTGGTAGTGGAGAAGGTAACTACACAACGATTCAGAGGGCGATAAATGATGCAAGTGAGGGGGATACGGTTTTTGTTTATAATAGGAAATATTATGAAAGTGTTATAATCAATGTTAACAATTTAAAATTAATAGGTGAGAATTGTAAAGATACGATAATTATAAATTATGATGGATATAATGGTGTCATGATTGAAAAAGATATTAATGGAGTAACCGTCAGTGGATTCACCGTAAAAACTCATGATTATAACAATAAAGGTGATGCAGGAATAAGATTATGGTTAAGCTCCTTTAATAATTATATTATGGGAAATATCCTCATGGATAATCGACATGGAATCTCTATATGGAGTGATTCTAGTAATAATTATATCTCAGATAATATAATCACAGATTGTGGAATTGGAATATATATATTTACTGATAACTCCAACAACATTATTTCAAATAACACAATAAATAATTGTGGAAATTGTATATATATTCAATCCGATGGTTTAAATAATATAATTAAAAATAATATTATAACAAATTCAGAAATGGGAATAGAAATAAATGATTATACGTTTAACACCAATATTAGTAATAATTTTATAAATAATAATGAAATTGGAATATATGCAGAGATGGTTATAAAAAATTTCAAAATCAAAAGAAACATTATAATTGATAACCAATATGGAATCATTCTTGATTTTGGGTATTATGAGTCATATGGGAATATTAGCATGAATATAATAGATAGTAATAATGTTGGTATATATATTATGGGTGGAACAAAATATAAAATAAGTATTTATAAAAACAATATTACAAACAATAGAGCTTTGTTTAATTCATGTGGAATATTTGTAGATGAAGGACATAGATTTGAAATTATTTGTAACAATTTTATAAATAATAGACCTAATGCAAGATTTAAAACATTATTTTATTGTAAGACTTTATGGAATGCTAATTTCTGGGATAAACCTAGAGATTCCCCATATATAATTATAGGTAGAAATGGCCTCATCTTTTATTTGCGAATTTTCCCATGGCTTCAATTTGATAAAAATCCAGCACAAGAACCATAT
>SMTZ1_10006819_pt1 | contig 11497 bp, 10 predicted proteins | sample DeeMarSWOR136_30_FD_25667 | JGI IMG/M metagenome (IMG submission 25667)
GCGGCGTTGCCTTCGATCGCTCCTCTCATTCGACCTTGAGCTTGTCGAAAGGCTTGCGGCGTATTGCTCCATACGCCTCAGTCGTCGCTCCTCGCCGCCTTGCATATAATACCTTGCTGGTGATCAGGAGTAGTCCATAACGTGTTCATTTCACGCGTGATACCTAAAATAGGCGGTGGAGCAGGGGCCTTTTGGCCCCTTGAAAGGATCGTACGATAGAGTTATTATTAAAAATCATGGTCGGACCGTAAAAGCCGAATAAAGATTTTTTACCGGTCACCTAAGGAGGACAGATATGAACCAGGAAGTCATGACGAAAATCGAGGACATCATGGAACAACTCCAGGCCATTCGAGGTCATCTTTGACCTGGATGACCAGCAGAAAGAACTCGAAGCCATAGAAAAAGTCATGGCAAAAGCCGACTTCTGGCAGAAAGAACAGGAGGAGATATCCAGGTTGACTCAGCAGCGGGTCAGCCTGAAAGAAAATATCGACCAATGGAATCAATACCACCGCGAGACGGAAGATGCCAAGATCCTCGCTCAAATGGCCTTTGAGGAAGACGACCAGCCCACGATGCGGGAGGTGGAAAAGGATGTTTTCCGGCTGGAAAAAGAGGTCAGGGGATTGGAATTCCAGCTCCTCATGGCTGAGCCGGATGATAAAAGAAACGCCATCATGGCCATCAATGCAGGCGCCGGAGGCACCGAAGCCCAGGACTGGGTCGAAATACTCTTGAGAATGTATCTTCGGTGGTGTGAATCAAAAGGCTACGCGGTTCAGATCATCGATCACCTGCCAGGCGATGAAGCCGGGGTCAAGAACGTCACCTTTCGCGTGGCGGGGCCTTATGCCTATGGATACCTTAAATCCGAAAACGGCATCCACCGTATGGTCAGAATCTCGCCCTTTGATGCCACGAAACGGCGGCATACGTCCTTTGCCTCCGTGTCGGTTCTGCCCGAAGTGGACGCGGACATCAAGATTGAAATCGAAGACAAGGACCTGAGGATCGACACCTTCAGGGCAAGCGGCCCGGGTGGACAACACGTGAATAAAACCAGTTCCGCCGTCCGGATTACCCACCTTCCAACAGGCATTGTGGTTCAGTGCCAGAACGAAAAATCTCAGCATCGAAACAAGGAGATGGCCATCAAGGTTTTAAAGTCAAGGCTTTATGAAATTCAGAAGGAGAAGCTGGAAGAGAAAAAGCAAAAAATCCATGATTCCCAAAAAGACATTGCCTGGGGAAGTCAGATCCGCTCCTACGTTTACAATCCTTATAGAATGGTCAAGGATCATCGGACCAATGTGGAAGTCGGTGATCTGGAAAGGGTGATGAACGGGGATATCGACGTGTTTATTGATGCCTATTTGAGAATGAAAAGATCGCCGTGACCTCATCCTCCCAGATAGATGCGGTCAATGCCCTCCACATAGCCCTCTATCCCTGAGACAATCCCGTCCGCAATGCTGTTCAGGTACTGATCGCTCAAAAGGCGTTTTCTTTCTGTTGGGTTGGTGATGAAGCCGGTTTCCACCAGGATAGCGGGCATTTCAGCGCCGATAAGGACATAAAAAGGTGCCTGCTTCACCCCCAAGTCTTTCACCGATTTGTATCGCTTGCCCGTGTTTTCGATCATGCCCTTCTGGACCTCGTGGGCGAGTCGACTTGACTCACTGATTTTGGTGTTGAGCATGAGATCGTTGAGGATCGCCTGGAGATCGCTGAGATTCTTCTCGGAAGTGGCGTTCTCCCTGGCGGCCACCATGACCGCCCGTTCATCGGTGGCGATGTTCAGGAAATAGGTCTCCAAGCCGTAGACGTTCGCCTGTTTGTGTGCATTGATGTGGAGGGAAATAAAGAGGTCCGCCTTCTTTACGTTGGCAAACGCCGTCCTTTTTTCCAAGGGCATGAAGACATCTTTGGTCCTGGTCAAAACAGCCTCACAGTGGAGTCTTTGCTCCACCTTTTTGGCCAATATCTTGGCGAGCTTGAGAACGATGTTCTTCTCCTTGATACCCCCCTTGTGAAAACAGCCGGGGTCCTTCCCGCCATGACCGGGGTCGATCACGATCCGTCTGACATTGAGCCCCAGTTGCCTGGCAAGAGAAACGCCCTGATCAGGCTTGGGTGCTTTTCTGATGCCTTTTCTGGGGCGCCTTGTTTCCGCTTTTACGACTTTTTCCTCCTTCTTCTCCTCTTTGGTGTCCGAGCCTCGCACGTCCACCACGATTCGATAGGGATCATGGAGGTGAAAGACCTTATACCCGTCGATGCTGTTGATATCCAGGACCACGCGCACCGCGTTTTCTGAATATTGGGCCGCCCTGGCTCTCTGGAGCAGGCCATCTCGGATGGGAATGGAGCTTTCGATATCGGAACTGACATAACTGTCCTTCAAATCCATGTAAAGCCGTCGTGGCTTTTTGTGACGGGGATCGGCTTTGAGCAGGTTGGAGGAATAAGCTACAGGTCTTTCCAGGTCGATGACCACCCGGGTGTAGTTGGGGGTCGACCAGTGCCGGATATTCTCCACTTTAGCCAAACCCGTCGCTTTTGAGATGGCTTCTTTTACCTGCTCCTGGCTGCTGTCCCGCTGAGTCAGAATGGCCGCCAATTCGTCCAACTGCGACCGGGCCCTGGGCCGCATATCGCCGGAGGGAAACTTGATGTCTACCTTGAGAAACTCCACATAGGCCTGGGTGAGATCCTTCTTCTCGTTGCGATAGATCTCTCCAATCCTATATTGTGCGTCGTCGGCGAGGCGATGGTCAGGATAGTCATTGACCACCCGCTTGAAAAGCTCGATGGCATCATCCAGATCTTCTTCGAGGCCCGAGTACCGATAGAGTTTCGTGTACATCCGGGCTGCCTTGTAAAGAGCCCACGCCGCTTGGTCGCTTTTCGGATAGTCGGCTGCCAAGTCCCGATATTGGTCGATGCAATGAAGCCAGTGATGACGATACTTGATCTTTTTTTTGGATTCATAGAGGGCGTTCCGGCAGCGATCCCCCTCTTCCAAGAGATCTTGCGGTTTGCCGGAGGTCTTACCCACAGCCTCGGTTGCACCCGCCAGTAATAGGATAGCCAAAACAAGGCTTAAAAAAGATCTGATTAGCCTCTTTTTAACTTCTCGATGGGTGCTGGCTGACATCATATCTGAAGATCTTAACATTTCTCTCAAGTTTTGGCGGAGCTAGGATGGCTGTTCCCCGAAAGGCGATATCTCAAAAGAATTTCACCGGTCATTCCAGCGGGCTGATCTTTGAGGGTTGCGCCACAAAAGCCCTGGCAGAATTTCTCGTTCCGACCAAGTCAAAGCTCTCCCAAACCCTCAAAAATCAGTCCGCCTCCTAAGAACGCAATAGATATCGCCTTGAGGGGAAAGGCCATCCCTGGCGAAAGCCTCTTCGGTTTGCCCGCCCCGGACCGGTACGGGCCAGGGAGGCGAAGACTTTCATTTCTGGATGGGCGCTCGCTAGTCTGTGGGTTTTTGTCATGCGTCCTGCTTGTCCATATATTCTTTCAGTTTGCTCAGTTCGATCAATGCTTCCAAAGGCGTCATGGATGAAACATCCAGACTCTGAAACCATTTTTTCAGGCGCTGATCCTGGGCCCCAAACAGGTTGAGTTGAAGGCTTGCCTTTTTTCCCTTCAGTTTCGATGAATGGGCCAATCGGGGCCTTCCTGCCTCGTCCAAGTCCTCGCCCTCGAGGTTTTCCAAAATTTCCTTGGCTCGACCAATAACCCATTCAGGCAACCCGGCAATGCGGGCCACTTGAATCCCATAGCTCCTGCTCGTCCCACCGGGAACCAGCTTTCTCAGAAAGATGATTTGGTCGTTCCATTCCTTGACCGCTATGTTGAAGTTCTTGACTCGCTCCTTGGTGCTCACAAGCTCCGTCAGTTCATGATAGTGGGTGGCGAAGAGCGTTCTCACCCCCCTGCCCTCTCTGTCGTGCAAGGCTTCCGCCACAGCCCAAGCAATGCTCAATCCGTCATAGGTGCTTGTGCCGCGTCCGATCTCATCCAGAATGACCAGGCTTCTTGAGGTCGCATGCCTCAGGATATTGGCTGTTTCATTCATCTCCACCATGAACGTGCTGCGACCTCTCGCAAGGTCATCGGAAGCCCCAATGCGGCTGAAGATTCGATCCACCACCCCGATGGTCGCCTTGGCAGCGGGAACGAAACCGCCCATCTGCGCCATGAGCACCGTCAGGGCCGTCTGCCTGAGGATCGTCGATTTCCCGGCCATATTGGGGCCGGTAATGATCAGGAACTGCTGGGCCCTATCATCAAGACGGATGTCATTGGGCACGAAGGCTTCTTCTTTGACCGTTTGTTCGATCACGGGATGGCGGCCGTCCAAGATCTCGATCCTGGCATCCTCCGTTACCTCCGGGCAGATATAGCTGTTCACTTCCGCCGTCTCTGCAAGCCCGGCCAGGGCATCGAGCTCAGCCACGAGCCTTCCCACGTCTTTGATTCGTCTGTTCTCGAGAGCGACTTTCTTCCTCACTGTCTCAAAGATCTCGTATTCCAAAGCCACTCGCTTCTCTTCGGCTCCCAGGACCAAGTCCTCGTATTCCTTGAGCTGTTCGGTGATGAACCGCTCCCCATTGGCCAGCGTTTGTTTCCGAATATAGTCTGGAGGCACGAGGTGTAAATTGGCCTTTGAGATCTCGATATAATAGCCGAAAACCCGGTTAAATCCAACTTTAAGACTGGCAATGCCTGTCCGCTTCTGCTCCGAGGCGGCCAGTTCTGCAATCCACGTCTTCCCGTCGCGGGTGGCCCCGATCAGCCTATCCAGTTCATCATCGTAGCCTTCCCGGATGATCCCGCCGTCTTTGACGGAAATGGGCGGATCCTCGCAAATGGCTCGCTCAACCAGCTCTCCGATATCTTGAAGGGTATCGAGCTTCGCGGCGATTTCCGCTAGCCGTTCGCTCGCAGAACCGGTAAGCAGTCTCTTTATGTCAGGCAGCCTCCAAGCGGACCATTTGAGGGCCACAAGATCCCTCGCATTGGCTCTGCCAAGGGATATCCTGCCGTTCAATCTTTCGAGGTCATAGATCCCGCGAAGCTGCTCTCTCATCTCCTCTCTCAATATGCGATCATCCCGGAAGGTCGTTACCGCAGCCAGGCGTCGACGGATGGAGGGGATATCTACCAATGGATAGCTGATCCACCGCTTCAGCTCTCTGCTGCCCATGGACGTGACCGATCGGTCCAGAACATGAAACAAGGTGCCCTTGACGGACTGCCTTCTCATGGTCTTGAAGAGTTCGAGGTTCACGGTTGTGGACTCATCCAAGAACATGTAATCCCCGAGGCGATAACTTGTAATCTCCTTGATATGATCAGGCGACCCTTTCTGGGTCTGGTGGAGATAGTGCACAATCGCACCGGCTGCAACGATTCCCCTGTCCATCTCCTCGCATCCAAATCCGGCAAGGGACTTGACGCCCAGCTGTTCTTTCACCACCGCCTCCGCCTTGCCCGCGTCAAAGGCCTCCTTGTTCAGCTTTTCCAGCCGGTAAGAGGAAACCCCTCGACGCAAAGGGAGATCGTCCCCTTCAAGAAACAAGACCTCCGCAGGATTGATCCTTCCCAGCTCGTCAAGGACTTCATCCCAGTCCTCGATTTCTGTGACACGGAACTCGCCCGTGGACAGATCCAGGTGGGCGAGGCCGTAAGGGCTGTCTTTGCCCCAGAGAGCCGCCATGTAAAGGGTGCTCTTGCTGTCCACCTCCCCGTCCTCCAGCATGGAACCCGGGGTGACCATGCGGACCACATCCCGCTTGACAATGCCCTTACTCTGTTTGGGATCCTCCACCTGTTCGCACACAGCCACTTTCCATCCATTCTCAACGAGCTTTGAAACGTAAGACTGGGATGCATGATGGGGAACGCCGCACATGGGGACTCTTTGGCCGTTGAGGCTTCCCCGTGAGGTGAGGGTAATACCGAGAATCCGGGATGCGATTTCGGCGTCGTCAAAAAACATCTCATAGAAGTCGCCCATACGATAGAAGAGGATCGCATCCGGATATTCTTGCTTGATACCCATGTACTGCCGCAGCATGGGTGTGATGTTGCTCATAGATCTTCCTCTGGGCTTTTTTCAGGCAGGTCGGCGGGCGGTGCCTGAAGCTTCTTGGAGGCGGTGTCTGATTCGACCATCGCCGAATCCATAAGCTGAATGGTATCCCATCTCTTGCACTGAGGGCACTGCCATTGAAGTTCGGGGGGTCTGAAGCCGCACTGGGTACACTGAAATTGCAAATAGGGCGCATGGAGATGGGTGATCAGTTCCTCGTACGCGGCCAGAGCGTCCTCTCTCATACCTAGAGCCAGAAGTATCTCCCCTTTGAATCGCCTCGCCTCCCAGAACCCGGGATCGAGTTCCAGAGCCTTATCCAGCTCTTTTAACGCCCCTTCATAGTCCTCCTTGTTGTGGAGATACCTCGCCAGGGCCATATGCGTAAAAGCGTCTGCATTGGATTGGGCGCATTCCTTCAAGAAATCTTCCACCGGCTTGAGATCCTTCATCTTTGAATACGCGCCCTCGAGACGCCGATAAGCTAGAAAGGTCAATGGCGGTGCCACACTGGCCACCCTCTTCCACGCAGCAACAGCTTTTTTATAGTCCTGTCTGTCGAAGTAAAGATCTCCCAGATGCAGGTGGGCATCTACACAGCCTTCATGAATCGAGATCGCCCTCTGAAAACATGATTTGGCCTTGGACCACTCTCCTTTCTCCTGGTAAGCCTTCCCCATCTCTGTCTGGTAATGGGCCAGAATGGATCCTTGGTCTTCTTTGTCGAGGCGGGCGATCTTCTGGCGGGTGGCAAAAGCATTTTCCCAGTCTTTCATCTCCTCATAGATTTTTTCCACCGCATCCAGGGCTTCCCGATTGGCCGGCTCCTTTTGAAGGACCTTGGTCAAGGCATCCAGTGCACGATTTAGAAAACCGCCTTTCCGATAGTCCAGTCCAAGATCAAACAGAGCCCTGATTTTGATCTGGTCTTCGATGCTGGGTCTTAAAATGATGCTCTGCCGGATCCTTATGGCCCGATCGATATCCCCTTTGGAACGATAGAGGTTGCCCAAGGCCACGTAGGTCTCTATGGTGTCCGAGTTGATCTGAACGGACTTGGTGAATTCCTCAATGGCGTGATCGTGGTCGTTGGAGAGGATGTATTGGATGCCTTTGAAGAATGCTTGGTCACCTTGTCTGGCGATCCTCCCGGCCTTCTTTTCTCTGCGGGCTTTCACGACACGCCCCACCAAAAGGCCGAGGATAAAACCAACAACAAGACTGAACAAAAGCTTCTGGTTTGCAGGCTCCAAAAGCCATTGCCAAAGCGGCTGCATCATGAAGTCTCTCCCTTCTTAAATCCTGTCCATCTCTGTGGCGCTCACGTCGTCCGAGGTTATGGGGAGATTTCGAAGCGAGTTCAGCTCCTGGTCCTTGATCTGCAATTCCTTTGTGAGCGTTTTGATTTGTCTTTTGAGCCGGAAGCGCTCAATCATACCGTAGATACCGGTAATCAAAATGCCGAGAAGAAAAGTAATGATGGCCACTTGATATAGGGTTACGCCTCCGCTCGTCACTTCAGGAAAAAACACGGGATTCACCCTGAACTGGACCGCCGTAGACATAGCCTGATGGTTCTGCACTACCAAAACGATGACCGCCAACGAGACGAGAACGACAAGGACCACCTTGAGATGTGTCATTTGGGACCTCCGCGGGATTCGTTTTCTTCAGTGAAAAGAGGCTGGAGTTTCTTGTACGTGTCTTGGATGTGCTCCGGTATCACCCTCACATCACCCAAGACGGTCATGAAATTCGTATCGCCGCCCCAGCGCGGAACAATGTGAAAGTGCATGTGTTCTTCCATGCCGGCCCCGGCTAGGCGGCCGAGATTGAGGCCCACATTGAAACCGTCCGGTTTCATGACCGCCTTCAAAATACCGATGGCCTTGCGAACCACGCGCAGAAGATCCAATACTTCTTCATCCGTCAGTTCTTCCAAGCTCGGCACGTGCCGGACCGGAGCGACAAGGAGATGGCCGTTGTTGTAAGGGAAACGGTTCATCAGGGCCATGGTTAATGATCCCACATAAAGAATGAGCCGTTCTTGGTCCCTGTCACGATTCTTGCCGGGACAAAATATGCATTCCTCGTCTTTTTGATTTGAAAGAATGTACCCCATTCTCCATGGTGCCCAAAGGTTTTTCATCGGAACAACATCGCTCCCTTCAGATTATTTCTGGGACACGACACCAGTACCGTTGTGTTAACATCGATTCAGTCGAGTTGAATAATATCACCCTGCACGGCTTCGCCGCATTCCAACAGGCCGATCGAGTGCGCACCGGCCAGAGCATACCCCGTGGCGGTTCCGGGATTGAAGAGAAGGACGCCTTCCCGCACGTGATTGGCTGCCTTGTGAGAGTGACCGTAAATAATCACGTCCACGTCGTCAAATTCATCCCAGATTCGATTTTCCAGCCCTTCTGAAGAACCCCATCCGTGAATGAGGCCGATACGGTAGGCGCCGACCGCAACCACCTTTTTTTCCGGAAGCATGCTTTTCACTGCAAGGGGGTCCATGTTACCGTAGACGCCGTGAAACTCTCCTTTGCCCAGAAAAGAGACGAGGGCCGGTGAGGTAAAATCTCCAGCGTGCATAATAAAGTCTACGTCGGAGAGGTACCGATCATAAATGGCCCTGAATTCCGGCGTCACTCGGTGCAGATGGGTATCGGAAAGAACCCCTATCCTGATCGTCATCCTGTCTGGTGCTCCCTAAGTCTTTTGTTTAGTCATAGAAAATGCTTCGTAGATAAAGGGAGCGAGCTGTTTTGGAGTACCGGAATGTTGGACGACAAGACAGGGGAACCATGGAATAGTGGAAAAATGGAATAATGGGTCCTCAAGGCATCCTATCTCTCTTGACCCAATAGTCCAATATTCCTATGATCCATTACTCCAATCCTCGAAGCTCCCTCTGAGGACAGCCCAAAGCCGGGTCCTCAGGGCCCGGATTCTTTACTTGGTCGAAAGTATAGCAATATGAACAGAAAAGACAAGCCATAATGCATGGAATCCTTTGACTGGCAAGCCGTTCTCCTGTATCTAACCCATAGAATGTGCCCTGACCTGCACGTCCCATTTCCCGAATTCGAGACCGAATCGTCGACAGGGGAGAAGGCTTCTGCGCTTCATACCGGACGGGGTGGTCCCTATGCCAAAGCATTGGAGGTACGCTTTTGCTATGCCAATCTACGAATTTTACTGCCGAAATTGCCACATGATTTTCAATTTCTACTCGTCTTCTGTCAACACGGACAAAAGGCCCAAGTGCCCGAAATGTCGTAAAACAAAACTGGAGCGGCGGATGTCGGTCTTTGCCACGTCAAAGGGCAGAGGGGAAGAAGACGACATGCCTATGCCCGATCTGGACGAGGCCAAGATGGAACAGGCTATGAACGTCCTTACAAGGGAAGCGGAACATATAGACGAAAACGACCCCAAGCAGGCCGCCAACCTGATGCGGAAACTCACGGACATGACCGGCCTGAATCTCGGTCCCGGCATGGAGGAAGCGCTCAGAAGGATGGAAGCCGGAGAAGACCCCGAGCAGATTGAACAGGAAATGGGAGACCTTCTGGAAGGCGAAGAACCCTTTGCCTTTGGTGGAAGCGGGAAGCCTTCGAAATCCCGAAAAAACCGGCCTCCTGCAAAAGACGATACCTTATACGAGCTGTAAGGCAAGAGATTGAGGAATTCGTAGGACAAAAGACAGAGGTCAGAAGTCAGAGGTCAGAAGTCAGAGGTCAGAGGGAAAGTGACTAAAGTGCGCTAAAGTGACTAAAGTGCCTAAAGTTCACGATGCATCTGGGTACTGGGCAATGGGTATTGGTTTTCAGAATCTGCGGCTATCTGCGCTAATCTGCGTCCTATGAATTCTTCAATCGCCAATCGTCAGTCGTCAATGATCAAGCGCCACCAACTCCACATCTCCCCATGTGGCCAATTGATCACCCAGGATCACCACCACACCGAGGATGCCCTCTATCTCCTTTGCCAGCGCATCTAAACGCCTGAGTTCCTTCTTGCTGCCAATCCTGTTGCACAACGCTGTGGCTGCGCCATCCGCCAATGTGGCAGATGGGGACAGGACACAGACCGCATCCGCTGCGCCCATGCTCAAAGAATGCCCTACCGTTGCCGAGGATGAGCAGACGCCCAAGGGCATCATTCGCTCAGGAATAATCACACCCACCCTATCACTCAAGGGGGACTGCCCCGCGAAAAGAGAAACCGTCACCCTACGCGAGGCCTTAAGAAAAATATCACCGCCATTCTCAACAATGACTTGACGGGTCCAGCGAAGAAGGCCGAGCCCCACATGCTGCGCTATGGCTCCTGCAACAGAGGCCATGGGCCCCACGCCAAGGCCCCTTGTACTAAAAATCATCTCTTTGACAATGGCCGGTGCATAGGGATCTGCGGGAAAGGGCTGCAGAGCGGTCACGAAGGAGGGGTGGGCGGCGATGTAGTGCTCAAGGTGATGCCTGCAATCAAGAACCAGACCCACCGCCTCCTGTTCAAGGGCTTGCTCCGCGCTAATCCAAAGATCCGTCTCTTTCACCGCCACATGAAAGGACAAAAGATCCGGAGACCGCACCCGCTTCCTGTAATGTCGCTCGGCGTACTCAGCCATCTACCCGTCCAAATCCACCTCGGTTTTGCACTGGTTGCAGCGCTTGGCACCCCTGAAAATCTGATTTCCGCAGTTCGGGCAAACATAGCGGGCTTCCTCATCGCGAACCCACTTTTCCGTTCCCACCTCCCGCCAGTAAGGGATGGCGCGCAGAATCACCCTTTTTCCCACCGGCATGGGGAACGTCTCGATCAGATTGCACGGGAAATCATCGCATTCATGACAGCCTGCGTATCCCCTGCTCTTTGTGCAATCCCTGATGCCACATTCCTGACAATACCCGAAAGCCTCCTCGGACAGACACCCCCGGCAGTGGATGTCTTCCGGCTTCAGGTTTTCCGATCCCGCAATTCTTCCTTTGTAAACCCCTACCAGACGCTCTCTGAATTTCTCGTTGGCATCCCTCGTGGCGTAGAGGATGGCGCAAACCCCGCAATACAACCCGCATGGTGCAAGATAATCTGGATTGATGTCCATTTTCTGCCCTCCTTTCCTTCTAAGTGCATGTTTTCGTAAATACTGTGACGTAAACTCCTGGGACCAAGCTGTGGAGGCAGGGCTCAAATACCTTGCAGGGAAATATCCACCACGGAGACACAGAGTACACTGAGATGCTCAAATTTTTTCGTTTGCCGGGAGCCCCGCAATGCTGCGGGACAGGCCTCTGGCAAACGAAAACCGTCAATCCTGCCTTCGGCAGGAGGTATGGGCATTTTTCCTTTTTGAGGATACCTTGTTTTTGCCCA
>SMTZ1_10016797_pt1 | contig 11495 bp, 12 predicted proteins | sample DeeMarSWOR136_30_FD_25667 | JGI IMG/M metagenome (IMG submission 25667)
TGTTCCTATCCATTCCCTTGTTGGCGCCGGCCATGGAGGCGATAGGGGTTAACCTCATCTGGTACGGTGTGCTGGTGGTGAAGATGGCAACCATCGGGATGTTTACTCCGCCGGTGGGCCTGAACTGCTATATGCTTAAGATTGTGCGCCCCGACTTCGAGTTAGGGGAAATCTTTAGAGGCGCTACTTGGTTCCTGGCGGCGGAGGCGGTGGTGATGGCTCTGCTGATTGCCTTCCCTGCGATTAGCTTGTTGCTGCCCACCCTGATGTATCGAGGTTGATGTTTGTTGCAGGCATTAGGCTAAATCCTTAAGGCAATTACCCCTTGAGGATTTATCGCTGAGGTAAATCCTCAAGGGGTATCTTTGTTTTCTATATTACCATGAAATCTTTTGGCGGGCAGTTCTAATTTATCACTCCCATCTCCTGTTTCAACTGCTATTTCCTGAATCGGACCGACTTAAACTTCTGCACTTGTTCCTTTATGGCAACTTCGGTCGGCAGGCGTTCCATACTTGAGGCACCATAAAACCCGTTCACGCCCTCCGTATTGTTGAGAACGTAATCAGCATCTTCAGGCATGGATATTGGCCCCCCGTGACACAAGACAATGATGTCTGGATTTACCGATTTTGCCGAGTCGCATATTTTCTGTACCTTCGGTGCAGCTTCCTCGAGTGACAGCGCCGTCGAAGCCCCTATTGCCCCCTTGGTAGTCAGTCCCATATGGGCGACAACAATGTCAGCACCGGCTTCAGCCATTGCCTCTGCTTCCTTACCATTGAACGCATATGGTGTGGTCAGGAGGTCCAGTTCATGAGCCTTGCGAATCATGTTAACCTCCAACCGTGGGAAAGTTCTGGACTCCTGAGAAGCCGATCTCCTTAACCTGCCTAAGGAAGACGTCCATCTGACGGAAAGGATCCGTGCCACACACTCCAGCAAGAACCGGGGTGTCTTTGACAACGGTCAGCACTTCATCAGCCATTTCCATGACAATAGCGTTGGCGTCACCGTATGGCATCAGGCCAGCAAGCGAGCCTCTACCTGCCATGCGGAAACGCCCGCTGTTATAAATCACAATCAGATCAACTCCCCCCGCCTCCTCAAACTTCGCGCTGATACCAGTTCCGGCGCCGGCACCGATAATCGGAAGACCTGCCTCAATATTCTTCCTCAACCGCCCAAGGATTTCACTACGTGTGAATGCCATAATTACCTCCTTTGCTTTTGTCTTGCCTGTTTGATTAGATCTAGCACCATCTTAACCGCTTTGCCAGAAAAATCGGGATCATTGATTTTGCTATCCGTTTCAATTAATAAATACCAACGTTGATATTGACCTTGATGGCATCGAACATTGCGTCTTACAGCCTTTCTGATACTCTCGTTCTAACAGATCCACCCCTAGCTTCCTTCAAAAGCGATATTGCGTAACTACTCATATCTTACTAGAAGTCTTCTAATAATTGAAGTGAAATTGAAGTGAGGTAAAGGCAGAAAATGCAAAAGTAGGTCAAGCAAACCTATAAGCCGAGTTCTGTACTCCGAATCCTCGGAGCGGTGACCATCCATCTAGCCCTGATGTTACCACCAGGATCAAGCGACCTACCCAGGGACAGGCCGGGCGTCCTTATGTCCCTCTGTTTGGTCTTGCTCCAGACGGGGTTTACCCAGCCGACTGGTCACCCAGCCGCTGGTGAGCTCTTGCCTCACCATTTCACCCTTACCCCGAGTGCCTCGGGGCGGTATGTTTCTGTGGCACTTTCCGTAGGGTCACCCCTCCTGGGTGTTACCCAGCATCCTGCCCGGTGGAGCTCGGACTTTCCTCCCGCTCTAGAGCGAGCGGTCACCCGGTTTACTTGACCCACTTCTATACTATGCCCAGAGGGCACTAAAGTCAATCTTAAGCGATACCTGCCACCTATTAATTAGGGGCAAGAGATGAGAAGCCTCACTTCAGGGCGATATTGGCTAGCCTATCAGCCTCAGCATTCTGCCGACGCGGCACATGGGTAATGCTAAAACTACTCAGCCGACCCAGGAGCCTCCTTACCTCATTATGTAAAGTCTTCAGGGTAGCGTTTTTCACGCGGTAGCTACCGTTTAATTGCCTCACTACCAGCTCTGAGTCCAGGTATATGCTCGCCTCAGTAGCCCCCAGTCTGTGAGCTTCCTCCAGAACAGCGATGAGCGCCCGGTACTCCGCCTGATTGTTGGTCGCCCGGCCAATCCTCCGCGAAACAGTAGCCAGGAGCCGTCCCCTTCCGTCCTTTATCGCCGCCCCGATAGCCGCTAGACCAGGGTTACCCCGGGAGACACCATCAGCGTGGATTATTACTCTTTTCATTTCCAAGTCTGGTAACCCCATCCCCCTAAAACTCCCTTAACAAGGGACTATATATTCCCGCTATCCTCGCTCGCATCTCTACTTTTCGTTGATATCTAGCCTATATTCAGCCACTTTAAGCCAGGAAAAGTATCCGCCCACAGCTACTGCACTGGATTAAGTCACCACCCCTAGCCCGCTGCAGCTCAGCATTTGATAATGATATGCGGCAACCACGGCACACCCCCTGCTCCACCCTGGCTACCGCCGTCCCCCTCTGCTTCTTAAGCTCACCGTAAAAATCGACTGCCTCAGAATCAACCTGGGCTGCTACCACCTCACGCTTCTGCCTGAGGCTCACAAGCTCAGCCTCCAGACGCTCCTTCTCAGCCTTCAGCTTTCCCTGCTGGTCCTGCCATTCAGCCTCCAGCGTTTTAAGCTCACTTTTCAAAGTATCAACACTGGCCCCCACCTCCTCCACCTGCTCCATTACCTCTATCACCCTATCCTCCAGTTCGTTACGCTTAGCTTTTAGTATCTCAAGCTCATGCTGGAGGTTGGCTAGCTCTTTGGGGTTTTTTGTCCGACCACTGTAAAGTTCCTCTTCGGCTTTGGTTATCTTGGAGGTGATATCATCTATTTCCCACTCCAGTGAGTGCTGGGTATGCCCTAGTTCTTCCCGACGCTGACTTTCCGAGGCAAGCTTACTGCGAGCGCTAAGCACTACCTGACTTTCCCCAAGCTGATTGGTTACCTGCTTCAGCACTCGCTCCTGAGCTTCAAGTGCCAGGTCCACCTCCTGCAGTTCGTAAAGCTGTTTGGCGACATTCATTTTGAACTCTGCCCCATTTTATAATGGCGGCACTACAATATCAATTCCCATATTTCCTTCCGTCGCAAACCAAAATAGGACAAAACTCTATAGCCTGAATAGAACATATGTACTATTATAAAGGGGCTACTTTTCCAGGAATGGAAGTTATGAGACACCTTAAGTTAGCTCTAGAAAACCAGCGGTGGGACCTAGCTGCCCACGTCATTGTCCTTGCCTCGGCACGGGTGCTGAGTCGCCGACACCAGAAAAATAAGCGGCAGAGTGGAGATAGACCAAATGCCAACTTAGAAAGATAGAAAAAGAGGTGCCCCCAAGGGTAATCAGAATGCTAGAAAGCATGGCTTCAACTCCAAGGTCCTTGATGAGGCGGAAAGGCTAGACTTTGAATATGCCACCAGCGTAGAGGGTATTGATGATGAGATCGCCCTTCTCAGGTTCAAGGTAAAGTCGCTCCTCGCCCATGACCCGAATAACATCAAGCTCACTATGCAGGCAACCAACACCCTAGCCCGGCTGGTCAGAATGCGGTATAACATCAGCAAGAAGGACAGGAAGGGACTGAAGGAGACGATTGGCAATGTCCTCAGAGATATCGCCCTGCCCCTCGGCATCGGCATCGGCGCTACTCTCAACAAATAGTCGGCAGGGGCTAGATAAAGCATCGCCTTCCCAGGCGAGCATAGCTAGACTCAGACCCTATCATCGAGAGGTAGCCCTAGCAATACTGGACAGCGTCTTCTCCAGGAAGAGGCTTACCTTCTCTGTAGAAATCGCCCGCCAGGGGTGTAAGAACGAGCTCTCGGCTCAGCTTGACCCCCCGCTCTTTACCCTGCACATAACAGAGCCCAAGAATCTGGTCAAGTGCTCTCCCACCTTCAAGCCGCAGACAGTTATCTCTATTATGCGTCTTAAGGACCGGCTGAATGATGCTGGTTTTAACGGCATCTGGGTAGCTAAGCTGGGCTTCAGGTTACTGGCTACAGTTAACTCGGGCCGGCTTAAGATGTATCTTGGCGATGGTTCCCCGGAATACCAGGAATTCTGGCTTGAGCTGGAGAGAGCCCAGAGCCACTACCGCCCCAACCAGACGATGAACTTCTACGTTGACCCGACCCGGGGGCACGACGATTTCCTAATGAGTCTGGCACTGCTGGTGGAAGCCGCTAACCAGTACTCCCCCCCACAGTGCCAGAGGTAGCTAATTCTAGGTCTTTAACTTAGTAGTAATAAGCGCGCCGCTTACCCAGGTAGTAGCCAAAGAGTACCGCCCCGATTACACCCAGTCCCCACCACAGGTGGATAATCCAGTCGGGCCAAGCGAAGCCAACATGGAAGTTGCTAACGTCCGACCAAGCGCCGGTGTTAGCGGCACCATCGATGGCTCTTACCCGCCAGTAGTAGGGCTCTTCCTCAGACCTTGATTCCAGGGCTTCCTCTTTCTCCTTAGTCAGGGTATATTCTGAGTCGGTATGCCCCTCTATATCCAGCACTATAGAAGCCGCCGCGAAGTCCTCACTGGTGGCTACCTGAAGGTCATAGGTTACCCCGCTGGGATCCTCGACAGCCTCCCAGTCAAATTCGGTCAGTGACTTTGCCTTGGTACCTGTCTCTGGTAACAGTAGCTGGGGCTTTCCCGGTGCCTGCGCCTCAATATAGAAGGGAACCTCAAGGGAGTTGGTGCCGTCACTGGCGGTTATGGTGTGCTCTCCAGCCGCACTCTTGGGGATATCGAAGGTAGCCGTAAAATCACCGTTAGCATCGCTGGTGGTCGTGGCGACTACCTGAGGCTCGGTGGTGTAGGTAATGGTGATGGTTGAGTTTGCCTCAAAGCCAACGCCACTTAGGGTAACACTATCGCCGACGTAACCGGGGGAACCGGGGGTGGTAAGCGCACTGATTGAGATTTCGATACCTATCTCGACTATGAAACTGCCTTCATCATCGTTACCTTCATCATCCTCAACCAGCAGGTCATAGGTGCCCTCCTCAATATCGGGCACGCTAAAGCTGATGCTAAAGCTACCGTCACTGTCAGCCTGACCACTGCCCGCTGGCGTGGTGCCTAGGAATATATCCACATCTGCCCGATCAGCAAAACCGGTGCCGGTGACGGTGACAGTAGCATCCGGCGGCGCGTGATTCGGGGTGAAGCTCATCTCCGGCTCCACCGTAAACGTCTCCTCAAGCTCGGTGAGGGTCTCGTCCATGATGGTGACGGTGTGGTCACCGGCGGTACTCTCTGGGATGATAATGGTGCAATCGAAATCACCCCGGCTGTCGGTCTCTTCGTCACCACTCTCGATACTTATTCCGGTACCGTCATACTTGATGGTGAGCTCTTCATCCTCGCCGAAGTTCTCACCGCTAATCACCACTTCGGTGCCGACCGGACCGTGAGTCGGATCAAAATCGGTAATCTCTCCCCCCTCCACCGTAAACTCAGCCACCGCCCTGATGTAGTCCTGGTCGCCCATGGTAACACAGATATAATAGGTACCGCTGCGGACATCATGGTCTTCATCCCCGTCGTTCAACCTATCGGGCACTTCATATGTCTCGCTGAATTCACCGTCAACTTCGATCTCAAGGTCATTATCAAGGCGCTCCCAGGACTCTACCTCGTCGCCGATATTCCACCCCGTCTCCACATCGCCGTCCTCATAGTAAACAAAAAATATGTCAACCGACGGCTCATAAGGAGGTATAGCACCGGGATCGGGTTCCGGCCAGTCCGTACCATCAACATCAAACTCGTCACCGATTCTCCCCTCATTAGGGTCAATATCGATCTCCCTGGCCGCTAGGGCCGGGGTAGCCGGTATAACTAACACCAGCAGCGACAGGATAACCCCTATCGCCAGCATTCGGAATAACTTTGTGCGCTTCATCAAAACTCACCTCCTGTTTTCCTTAATTATAACGCCAAAATCTAAAGGAAGTTAGGCTACCAAAACAAGATATGCTATACTCCCACCTCCACTAGTTTGCTTCACCAATTATAAGGTAAACCCAAATATTTTGTAAAAGTGTTAGCTACGGCCGCCGGGCATAGGCTGTCCTCCGCCCCAGCCAGAAGCCAAAGAAGCCAGCTCCGGCGATACCGAGACCAATCAGCACCCTTTTAACCGTTTCGGACAGGGTAAACCGAGAGCCGACATAGAACGAGCCGACATCTGACCACTCACCCTCGTTAGCGGCGTTATCTACCGCCTTCACCCGCCAGTAGTGAGGGGCTTCTTTGCTACTTGGCGCCAGTTCTTCCCCCTCAGCGACATCATATTCAGAATTGGTAAGCCCTGTACTCTCCAGCACGATATTAGAGACGGCAAAGCTATCCTTGGTAGCTACCTGAAGCGTGTAGTTGACACCACTCTCGTCGTTAACGTCCTCCCAGTCAAAGCTTGGCCTTGCCTCAGCTCTAGTGTTGTCTTCAGGGAAGATTAGCACCGGCGCGGGCGGTGAGTTCGTCTCCATGGTAAAGATACAGGTAGCGGTGTTAGTGCCATCGGTAATGGTTACATTATGATTGCCACCACTGCTGGATGGGACAATAAAGTTCACCGAAAAGGTACTGCTACTACCCGCAATCGCGGTAGCCACCTCCTCATCATCGTAGGTAATGGTAACCAGAGCCCCAGCCTTAAAGCCAACACCGCTGACGGCAACCGGAGCACCGACAAAACCGGTAGCCGGGTTGAGGTTCGCCCCGGCGGCTACCGTAAAGGCTAACCCAGCCTTATTATCCTCAGCGTCCTCCGCCTCGATATCATAGGTGCCTGACTGGAGGGTGGGTACACTAAAGGCGACCTCAAAACTACCGTACTTATTAGCTGACTCCTCAGCCATCATAATATTATTGAAGTAGATGGTAACCTCACTATCACCGGAGAACCCGGCACCCCTTACCAAGAGTTCATCGCCGATAGCCCCGGAAGACGGGCTCACGGTAATGGCGGGAATGACCTCAAAGTTAGCTTCCGCCGAATTGTCCAGCACGTCCTCCACCCTAACCTTATGCTTACCGACGGTACTGTTGGGAATCGAAAAGGTGTAGGTGAACTCACCCGTATCACCAGCTACCTCATCACCGACACTAACCCGGCTACCATCCCGGTAGTAGTAGAGGTCGATAGTGCCACCGGCATAGAAACCCCTTCCCTCAACAGTTACCATAGTACCCACCGCACCCTCATCGATGTCCAGCTCGATTTCAGGCTCCGCGACAATAAACGACTTCCTTACCTCACCGCCAATCACCGTGGTGACCTTAACATAGGCAGTTCCCGGTTCAGTCCGATCAGGAACTTCAAAGCTGGTAGTAAACGTGCCGTCTTCCGGCACAGTTAGGGGGCTAGCGGCAATCTCGACACCATCGAAGAAGATATTGATATCCGTACCCGCAAAGGACTCAAAGCCGGTGCCGCTTACGGTAACCTGGGTGCCCACCGAACCGGAACCCGGAGAAAGGCTAATCTCGGGTAGCGCCAAAGCCGGAGTAGCCGGTATCAGTACAAACGAGAGGGACAGGGCTAAAGCGATAACCAAAATGCGTAGGATGCTACTAGCTTTCATTTGTTTACTAACCTTTCCTCAAAGACTCCCTTCCAGTTTACTTTAACAATCTTCGCCGGGCACCAGGCCGAGGGACATAGGTCGCCGCGAAGTTGTCCAGAATGTCTCTTCTAATCAGCCAGGTATTATGGAGCTTCGGCACAGCCGCTTCACCGTCTCGGGATGAATCTTGAGCCGGCGACTAGCCTCAATCACATTATAGTAATCATCCAGAAGTGCCATAATCTATCTCAGCGCAATGTATTACTTTATTAAAACAATAATAACTCGAACCGCCAGTCTTGTCAAGTCCACCAGCAACACGAGACGAAGTAGCTTTAACCCCACTCTCAAGGCGCCAAAATCTTGACAAAATAGTATTGACCATATTAGAACATCTGTACTAATATGACACCACTAGACCTCCCTGGAAGATAGCCTTTAGGTTAGAACTGAGAGCGTTGGGACAGATAAGTTATGGAGCTAGAGCCAGAGATTATTAGACCCGGAGGAAATAGTTACTTCCCCGAGAATCCAAATGATGAACCAGATTTGCCCCCTGAGTATTGCCACTATCCGGATGAAGGTTGCGAGTTCGCTGATTCCTGCCTTAATTGTCCATTCCCCCGACGCATCTATGACGAGCCCGGCGGAAAACAGCGCTTTATTAAAGACCTGCGCAATAAAGAGATGCTAAGGTTATACACTGACGGAAAGGAAATAAAAGAGCTGGCAGCGACCTTTGGTGTAAGCCAGCGAACCGTACAGAGAGCACTAAAGAGGGTGAAAAATGAATGAAGGTTTTACCCCACAGACTATGAAGCTACGGTTCAACATACCGGTAGCTATAAGGCTTATCTGAAGGGGGTTACCGTAGCTAGAAATCTGGCGGCGGCGGAAATGGCTTTGGGTCGGAAGGTAGCCGTCCTTTTCTTTGACGAGCATAACCCAAAAGAGGCAGTCGTCATCGCTGTCTATAGCTAGCTTTCTCTTTCTACCGCCAATCTCACTTCTGGGTCATGCCGGCCGCGATGCTCTTCAAAATACTCAGGATACCGATGACAGCTCGCTGGACATCAACCGGCTCCTGGGATAACATCCAGGCAACATGAGGGTCTAGCCGCCGGTCACCAGCATAGGATAGGCTCTCTTCAGCTACGCTAGCCGGGGACAGGTAATTAGCCCAAGTCATTAACTCACCCTCTTCAACGCCCAAAGGTTGAGCAAGTCGACGCAAAATACGGGCTGAGGGGAAGCGCTCCCCCCTCTCAATGCGGCCCAGATGGGATGCCGAGACTCCTGAGCGCTCGGCGAGTTCCACCAGCGTTAGTGACATCATAACCCTCTGTCGCCTGATGATCTCACCTAAATCATTCCGCATATTACTACTCATATCTGAATTATAACCTCCACGCAAGAGACTCCAATAGCTAGATAGTATCATATTCTTCGCCAATATGTCTCCCTCAGAATAGACTGCTGGCACTAAATATCTCATAAAAATGGCATTAAAATTTTGTTAAAATTTGTTCCTTGACGGCTAGAGTCAATTATAAAATGACACTGCCTAAAATGACCAAGAAATACGACGTTATCATTGTGGGTGGTGGTCCGGCCGGCATCTTCGCCGCTTTGGAGCTGTCCCAGAGTCTGGGGCTTAAAGTTTTACTTATTGAGAAGGGTAAGGACATTGATCAGCGCACTAACCTGGTCTGTGGTCTAGGTGGTGCCGGCGCCTACAGTGACGGCAAGTTAACTCTAACACCGGAGGTGGGTGGACGGCTCCAGGATTACCTCAGTAAGGCTGAGGCTCTGGCGCTGATAAAGCATGTTGACGATACCTACCTCAAGTTCGGCGCCCCCAATAAGCTCTACGGGGTGGGTGATGAGATTAGCGAGGTAAGCCGTCGGGCTTCGCTCGCCGGGCTACGCCTGATACCGGTACCGCTCCGCCACCTGGGCACCGAGCGCTGCCGCTCGGTGCTCAAGGCAATGCGAGATTACCTTACCTCACGCCTGGAACTCAGGCTTGAGGTTACCGCCGTTACCGTTACCGCCAGTAACGGCAGGGTCAGAAGCGTCAAAACTGAGACTGGAGAGAGGCTGGACTGTGAATATCTCATCCTGGCTCCCGGCCGGGAAGGAGCCGACTGGCTGGCGACTGAGGCGAGACGGCTCAAGCTAACCTTGAATAACAACCCGGTTGATGTCGGCATCAGAGTCGAGGTGCCGGTAGCGGTGATGGCGGAGCTTACCAACGTGCTCTATGAGGCAAAACTGGAGTTTCTGTCCCAAAGCTTCGATGACCGAATCCGGACCTTCTGTATGTGCCCGGCCGGTGAGGTTACTATGGAGACAACCGGCGGCAGCGACCCCGTAATCACGGTTAACGGGCACAGTTACGCAAACTCCAAGAGTCAGAACACAAACTTTGCCCTGCTGGTGAGCACCGACTTCACGGAACCGTTCCGGGAGCCCATCGCCTATGGCAAATATCTGGCGAGACTGGCTAATATCCTCAGCGGCGGGGTCCTGGTGCAGCGCCTGGGTGACCTTATAGAGGGTCACCGCTCCACCCCAGCCCGTATCGAGCGGGGTATCGTTAAGCCCACCCTGAGGGAGGCGACCCCGGGTGACCTTAGCTTCGTCCTCCCCTATCGCCACCTTACCGGCATCCTGGAGATGCTTCAGGCACTGGATAAGCTGGCCGCCGGGGTGGCTAGCCGGCATACCCTACTTTACGGTGTTGAGGTTAAATTCTACTCGTGCCGACCGGTCAGCCGGGGCCTAATTCAGGCCTCAGCCTCGGGGGTCGTGGCTGCCCGTGAGATACTGCGGAGGAGTAGGCACTAAGCTCACCTCAGCCGAGAGGAGGGCATAATCTACCTGCCGTTCCTTGACAGGCTAGCCCGGTGACCATTAAAATAGGGGTGCCGGTTAATCTAAGGCCATACTACCTTTTTCAAGGAAGAACGAAGCGACGCTGAAGAGGCAAATCCTCTCCACCTCTTATTATCATAAATACCACGATATATTCGGTGGGCGAAAAGGAGGCTGATGCTGTTTGGCTAATGTAGTCATCGGCGAGAATGAGAGCTTTGATAGCTTGCTCAAGCGATTTAATAAGAGGGTGCAACAGGATGGTATCCTGTCCGAGGTGCGTCGCCATGAGCACTACGAGAAGCCCAGTGTTAGACGCAAGCGGAAGAGAGCCGCCAAGAGACGTAAGTCTAGCAGGGCATCACGAAGTTATTAGGTTCCCGGGGAATTAAGCAACGCTTGAGTTACTGACCCCAGGGGTTAAAGTGGTAGCAAATCTAAAACAGAAACTAGAAACTGACCTAAAGCAGGCAATAAGGGCACAAGATAATGTCAGGCGATCTACTATCCGACTGGTGATGGCAGCTATCAAGAACACCGAAATCGCCCAGCAAACCACCTTAGATGACCCGGGCATTCTTGGGGTAATTACTAAGGAGGTAAAACAGCGCCATGAGAGTATCGAAGCCTTTAAGCAGGGAAACCGTGCTGACCTAGTCGCCCGGGAAGAAGCCGAGCTAGCCATACTCCAGGAATTCCTGCCGGAGCCAATGACCAGAGAGGAAGTCATTGCCGAGGCCCGGCGGGTTATTGCCGAAGTGGGTGCCCAGGGACCCCGCGACAAGGGCAAGGTTATGCCCCAGCTCATTGCCAAGCTTAAGGGCAGAGCCGACGGGAAAGAGATAAACGAGGTAGTAACTGAACTATTGGGCACGTAGCATGACTTACCATAAGTCTAAG
>SMTZ1_10018231_pt1 | contig 11495 bp, 11 predicted proteins | sample DeeMarSWOR136_30_FD_25667 | JGI IMG/M metagenome (IMG submission 25667)
TGAGACGCGCTTTTCTTTCTATGCGTATGCGACTTGCCTTGAAATTAATGCCGAAGAGCTTCAGTAAGGTGAAAGATATGAAAAAAGTGGGGAAAAGTATAGGAAATAATATCATGGGTCCAGAGCGCAGTGGCACCATCGAATACCTTGAAGAAGCCTCCAAGACCGATGAACATTACTTCAGATTATACGAGTGCTCTGACTGCTGGGGCTTTGAAAGTGTCGGCTCTGCGATGGCGTCGTATATCCCCCCAACGTTTGCAGGGATGTGTCAAGGATTTGAGTACTGGAAGGGTCTTGAGAGGGAATGGAACGCGGTCGAGACGAAATGCATCGGCCTCGGCGACCACTACTGCGAATTTAAGGTGGGACCAGGGAAAATCATTGAGGTAAAGGATTCCTTAGAGAAAAATATCTCGGTTATAGAGAAGATACATGAACGGTTGATGCACCGCCTGATGGGCTTCATGCTCGATGGGAAACCCCTTATCGAGACAAGAACTAAGCTGGGGAGTGATATCCAACTTCATGCGGTCTTCCACGCCATGGCTTTTCCTGCTATGGCTGGTGAGAGATATCGGATGGCGTTGCGGATGGGAGGCGCAAGGTCGGGAAAGGAGGTCGGTGAACACCTGATTGAGGCGGGCATAAGGGAGGATAAGGCGGTTAACCGCGTTCTCCATCTCCTAGAACACTGCAAGGTTGGAAAGGTTTTGATAGGTGAGACGATACAGATGAGAGAGAACTGTGAGAGCTCCCAAACTAAGTTGTTTACGACAAAGGTTAAGGAGCCTTCATGTTTCTTCACTACAGGCTTCCTTAACGGCTTCTTCTCAGCCGTCAAGAATCAACACGTCAAAGAGACGAAGTGTATTGCGATGGGCGACCCTTACTGTGAGTGGGAATTTAGATAGGTGGTGTTGAAAGAAGGTCATGTTTAGTCGAAAAGGAGTTGGTAGAGGTGCCGAATCGCACTCGCACTGATATGCGTATCTCGATCGGCTTTGCTATTGGTTTCTTCGTCGCTTTTCTGGTAACAATCTTTGCCCCAGAGGGAATGACATGGGATCAAATAGAGGCTGTTTTCTTAAGTATCGTGGCAACGTTGATTAGCCTAGCCTTTGCGCCCACATTCTTCCCACTGGGATGGATTGTTTTAGGCTGTGCAGTAGCTGTTTCAGGTTTCTACCATGCCTCAAGGACAGAAAGCCTTCTTATTGGCGTCTACATTGCGTTGGGAGGCTTTATCCGGTTACTTTCAGTTTATCTCTCAACAAGTTATTCTTCTGCAATGATGGTCTGGATGGTGCTAATCGGTCTAATTATAATGACGGTGGCTATCGAAGGTAATAATCCTGTGATGCGTTTCATGGGTGCTTCTTGTATATTTGTATCTGTAGTCAGCTATACCTTTTTTCCAGAACTCATGTTCTTATCGGTCGCCCTCGTCTTCGCGGTGGGAATGCCCGTGAATACAGTTTACCTGTACAAAATTCTTGGAAGGACTCCCAAGATCGGAGAGATCTTCTCTTTTGCCACCCGCGCCCTATTTCTGCATGGTCTGAAGAAGCCAATAGACCATTACAATGTTATAGCCATCTCCATAAAAGGAAATATCGGAGCCGAAAAAGTTGTCCAAGACCTGATATCCCGTCTGGACACCAGATGCACGCCCATCCTGCTTCTAGGTCCCACTGCGCCAACGCAGTTATCCGTTCCCTTAAATGCGAAACTGGGCTGGGTCACCACAATCTCCGGTGTATCGGAGCTGGAGTATCCTATTCTCTCCCCTGAAGACCCTTCCATGGTAAGCGTCTTCCTGAACAATACCTTGAAGATCTTGCCTGAAAACAGCAAGCCTGTTATCCTGGGCGACTTCCTCGATAACATGATCCCTCATATGGATGAGAGTCTCTTTTACAAGTATTACTCTGATCTAGCTTCAGCAGCTAGAATCTTGAACCATACAATTATCTTCGTTGTGAATGCCGACATCCACCGTGAAGTGGACATTAATGTCGTGAAGCGCTTCGCCGATGTAATAATAGAGAACAGGGAGCGAGAAGAGAAGGGTAGACTAGTTAGAGAAGTCAGGATAAGCAATCAAATGGATAACAAATACACAGACTGGGAGAAATACTGACTCCGAACATGTGTGCGCTCGCCATTTTTGGTTAAGCATTTTCACCGGTAAACTACTGTTCAAATGTTAATCCCCAACCACAAAGCCACAACCCCAGTCCCTTATGGCAAAATAAGCTCAAAACATACCCTATTTCTGGTGCGAGGGGGGGGGTGGGACCCCCACCCAAATTTACCACTAATGTATTTTTTGTTAAAATATAGGAAAGTGTCTAATCCAAAAAACTTGTTCTCTAATGCTTTTGCATGTTGCATCAGGTTAGGTAGCTGTGTCAATATTTCAGTACGATTGCGTTGCTCATACCACGCCTTTTGCGTTCTAAGATTTTCTTGGCTTCAAGCCTGTCAAGGATTAGACTGACTTTACTTTTTGAGTAACCACTCCTGTCCACCAACTGACTTTGAAAGATTGTACCTCCCTCATCAATAATTAACCCAACAATTCTTTTTTCATCAGGGTTCGATAACTTCTCCAAAAGCTCATCCCAACGTCTCCTCAACTCGGAAGCGCCAGTAAGGACAGGTTCATTCCTGTCTATCAACCACAGATATACCAAACTTGAACCCATAACAAAACATGAGACGCCGACCAAAATCATGTCAAAAGAACCGTAGATTTCTGGAATATTGCTAAGCTCAATGACGCTTCCGTCGATGATAAACTCAACATTAGTCGGCGTCAGTACCTTGACGAAGACAGCAAAAGTAGACGCTATTAAACCAAAAATTGCAAGGATTTTTCCAGTCCTCATCAGGACACCCCTTAACAGAAAAAGGGATGATAGAGAATATTAATTATTGTGCCCCACCAGTCCATCTTGGTCTTCTCTCAACAACACACACCCACTTTCTGGCTATGGTAAAAATCTGATTCGCCCTTCGTCCAATTCTGCCAATCTACCGATTCGAAACTCATCTACTGGTGGAGTTACTTGCTGAGCAAACTCAGGTTCGCCTATTGTCCAATTTTGCCAATCTACTGGAATGTTGTATCCGGAGCCATCCGCGAAAGTCACGGTAACTACGGCTATCAGGTTCACATCCCCTTCCGCTACTATCTCCCGTTTTGTTTGATTCATAATGACATCCATTATATCCTCGACTTTGATGTTGCACGTTAAGGTTACTTGTGTTGTGTAGTCTTTTCCAGCTAACAATTCTTTGATTTCTTCATCTTCCAAGGTTACAGCTAGTGTCTGTTCTTTCAGATGTTCTCTGTCCTCTGCGTCCAGAATTATTCTGCCATCCTCAAACTCGTATTCCCAAGTGTCTGTTATGCCTTTCGAGTCTATTACATACAGAACAACTGAACCCAGAATGATGCCGATGCCAATCAGTCCTGCTAAAAACAGAACTTTTCTTCTCGTTCCCTGCACAGTTTTCATGTCTATTTCATCACTCCTTTTTGAACGAACAAATGTCTAAAACGCCATTAAAACTAGTTTAGAACTTTTTGTCAATTCGCATAAAAGTGATCGAGGTTCTTTTTGGACTTTTTCTTTACGTATCCTGTAACCTTTTTCCCTTTTTCATAGAAACGGGCGGGGTGGGATTTGAACCCACGACCAAGTGGAGATATCCCCTGCCAGCACCTATTAAATTTATAATCCACCACCAATTACCTTTTGACTCTGGAAAAGAAGGGCAAGAAGATTGAGAGCGCCAGTAATCGTGCTCACGGAAAACCTCAATGTGGAGCCGTACGCGTCAGTTCTTTGTTATCCGAAAGTAAGCGAAGCTGAACTGCAAAGTCGCCTTGAAGAACTAGGTGAGCACGGCGTTACTGCAGTTGAGTTCGCTGGGGAAGCGAGTGCTTTTAACATGCCCGTTCTGGGCAAAGGCTTTGTAGGCATAGTTGTAACCATCCATTTAAACGGGCAAAAGGCCGCGTTGAAAATCCGCAGGGTAGATGCTGACAGACTGGGACTTGAACATGAGGCACAGATGCTTGCCAAAGCTAATGCTGTGCAGGTTGGGCCAAAACTAATTGGCGTGAGCAGGAATTTCCTCTTGATGCAGCTTATTGATGGTTGTTTGTTGTCTCGCTGGCTTGATGTGTACAAAGAGAAAGCGCAGGTGCGTGATGTTTTGAGTGAAGTGTTGGCGCAGTGTTGGCGGTTGGATAACGCTGGTTTAGATCACGGGGAACTCAGCAAGGCGCCTAAGCATATAATCGTGGATAAGCAGTTGAAGCCGTGGATTGTGGATTTCGAAACTGCTAGCGTTAACAGAAGAACGTCGAATGTAACTTCTGTCTGCCAGTTTCTTTTCACAAGCGGCGGCGCGGTGGCTAGAATGGTTGCTGAAGTGCTCGGCCAAAGAAAACGCGAAAAAATCATCTGGGCGCTGAGGCTTTACAAGAAATATAGAACACAAGAGAATTTCAATCGTGTAGTGAATGCTTGTCTTGCCTAGATGACGTAGTTCATTGGTGTGCTTGTGTTGTTGCTGTTTTCTGGTTTTTGAATGTTTAGTTCTCGGGCAATCTGGTAGAGGTTTAGCCATGTTTCTATTTTGCTCTGGCGCTCAATCTTTTTCTCCTCAACAAGCACGGGAATTGTATTCACAAATAACCAAAGCCAACCTTCTCCCCCACCAAGGAAAAGTGTATTGTTCCCTTTTATCTTCTATGAAAAAAAACACCAGAAATATCTTCTATAACTTCACAAGTAATGTTCTTTTGGCTTACGCCAATACTTCCTGAAGCTTATCTTGTTCCAGAGCTTCTTTCAGCTCCAACGCTATGCGCCTGCCCATGTACATGCCTGCGCCGAACCGCAAATACGCATAAGGAGAAGTGCCAATGCCGATGTTGGTTCCCGCCACGATGCGCGCTGAAATCTCAAACGTGTAAATCTTCAAGTCATCCGTGATTACGGTTTCCAAGCAGAACGGTCCAATGATTCCCGGAGGCGCTAGTTCCCGTGCTTTCTTATGGACGCTGTCCCCCATTCGAATGAGTTCAGGGAGCAGCGATTCGCGGAGCACTATGGGAAAATTGCCCACAATAGTGTAAGTCGGATTTACGTCAATTTCAAGCTGCTCGGTGGCGGGGATCTTGCCGATGGCGTCCACTGCAGACTCGTAACGCCTGTCCACCGCCAAAAACTCCACGTCATCCTTGACTATGCTGCTGAAGTAGCTGGGGTAAACGTTAACGCCCAACGCGTACTCCTGCAGGTGAATTTTGTTCAAGTCTTCTTCTCGGAGCAAGCCTCGGTCAATCATTTCCTTGAATTTCTTGCGGAAAGACGACGGCGAATTAGCAAGAAAATAGCCTCTGCCACCCTTGGCTCCAGGCAGCTTGGCGATTACCAAGCGGTCGATTTCGTCTGGCGATTTGAAGGTGACGGGCAAACGGAGCCCAGCTTTGCGCAGCCATTCCGCTTGCGCCTCACGGTTAGCTTCCCAATGGAGCAGCTGGCGGTTTCCGAACATGGGCACGTAGAGGCTGCTGGTTAACTGTTCGGTGCTGAGGTAAGCCGTAAATGAGCCGTGGGGAATCAAGATGACGTTTAGGCGTCGCAGTTTCTCCTGCAGTTCCTTTCTGAGCAATTCGGTGAAGTCTTTGACGATGATTATTTCGTCCGCCAAAGGGAATTTCTTGTAGAGTATGGCGTTTTTTTTGGTGCAGATGCATACGGTGCGGAAGCCTTCTTCCTTGGCGCCTTTGAAGATGTTTAGGGCGGAGTGTGACCCCAGCGTTCCTATTGATAGCTCGTGCAAATCGTAGTTTTTCAGCATTTCTGCGGATTCTTTGCTAGTTATCACGTTACCACTTCCGCAAGCCGTCTTTCTTTCACTGCATGCTTTATCTCCATGGCTACGCGTCTTCCCGGACCTACCTCTATTCCGTACTTGTACTTCATATAAGGCGACGTGGGTTCGACGCATGGGCAGCCGGGAACGCGTGGGCTCACGTCGAAAACGTAGAACTTCAAGTCTTTGGTTATGGCGCCCTGAAGCGCGAAAAGTCCTATCATGCCAGGCGGATACTCCTTCTTGCAGGTGTCTACGAACTGTTCTGCCGCCGTGAAGATTTTTTCTATCTGGCTTTCGCGCATGGTTGCGCCCGTGTGACCGATCTCGATGTTTTGTGTGGGTATTTTCAGTTCCAGCTGTTCGGGGGCTGGTAGGTCTAGCACGCCGTCAAGGTCCGTTTGTATTCTGCGGTCGAAGCCTAGAAGGTCTATATCGCCTGTTAGGGGTGACCAGAAAAAGTTGGCGTTAAACTTGGCGCCGATAACATATTCTTCAATGATGGAGTCTTTTAGCGCTTCCTCGGCGATTATTCCCTGCTTTATTCGTTTCTCAGCTGTTTTCTGGAACTCCTCGGGGGTGGAAGCGTAGAAGAAAGCGCGTTCTATGGCGCGTTGTTTCTCGGGAACCTTGGCGATTACCAGTCGGTCGATGTCGCTGGGTGACTTGAAGATTTTTGGGGTGTTTATGCCTGCTTGCTGGAGAAGGTACTGCTGGTTTCGGGGGGTGTTGCGCTCTTCGGTTCGAAGCATATACCTGTTCCCGATGAGCGGTATAGTGAATTTTTCTTCGATGTTCTCGTAGCCCGCGTAAACAGAGAAGGAGCGGTTGGGCACGAAAATGGTGCAGAGGTCCTGTAGTTTTCTAACGTTGGTTGAGCTGGTTATGTCCGCGAACTTGTCCAGCAGTAGTGTGTGGTCGAAAATGTTGTGGTAGTATCTTGTGTAGGTTTTGTCTCTGCCCTTTTGGCAGACTACTACGGTTTCGAAGCCTTCCTGTTTGGCGCCTGAAGCGATTTCCAGCGCCGAGTGGGAGCCTAAAACGCCTATGCGGATTTTCCGCTGGTCGTATTGGCTTATTACTTCTTTTATTTTGGTTTCCATCATTTCTTTCAACTCATATATTCTCTGTATTGCTTAATTATTTCCGCAAGCGAGGGTGCGTCAAATAGGCTGCGGCGTGTAAGTTCGTTGGCAGCCGCTTTGTACATTCCGCTGATTAGGGCTTTTAATTGTTCTTCAAGTTTCGGAGGCTGTGACCGGCACAGTGACTTCCAATTTTGGGCGCCTCTGGCTCCAGCTGCTTTCTTTGCGTCTTCCAAGTCGAGGTACCAGCTTGTTTTCTTGTAGAACTGCCGTGCGACCTCTTTGCTCACGTGCACACCTTCGTAAGTGAAGCGGCACTCGTCTAGCGTGCCCACCACGTCCACGACCATGAGTTTTCTACGGTTGTCGAAAGCTAGCTCGATTTTGCCGTCCTGGTTCTCCAGTTTCGCTTGGCAAGTTATATCAGTTATGGTGTCGTCCACTTTTGCGAGAACCGTTTTCACCGCGCTCAATTCTATGTTGGTTAAACCAGCCAACTTTTTGGCTTCTTTCCACGTGACGTATCGGTCAGCCTCTTCCAGTTTTGTGCTGACATCAAATATGGGTTTCACCAATAGTTCACCGGGCTTCGGCGTGTGGTTCAGCCCCAAATCTTTCAAGGTGATTTTTCCCTGCTCAAGTCGTTTAAACACGGAGGAGCCTTCGGGAAGTCCGTTCCTGTAGATTATCTCAAGCGGAATGAGGCAGTTTTTCAGGTTGGAAGTATACACGCTATAATCGTACTCGGCTTTTCCCTGTGCCAGTCGGGTTTCGGGTTTGTAGACGTTGACGAGCTCAACTTCCATAGCGTTTGTGGGTTCTCTGAGCTCTTCAAAGGTGACTAGCCGTCCTGTTTTGTCCATCAAGCCTCTGTAGTGAGTTTTGACTCCTGTTTCTTCGAGTTTTTCGAAGCAGTAGGCGCCCATGAGGCACAGTGCTGCACCTTTTCCATCTATGTGATCGGGCATTTCGCCCCAGTCAAAAACCGAGTAGCGGTCGGAAAAGTGGAATCTGCCTACGCCCATATTTTCTGCTGTAGGCTTTTTTATCACTTGAAGGTCTTTTACGCTGCCCATGATTCACCCTTCAATTCTTAACAAAATATTCCAACTAAACTTATATCGCTTTTTCAGCCCAACCTGTTTTCCAAATTTGGCGCATGCTATTTCAGATTTCTCACGGCATCATTAGCTTTTTCGACTGCTTTCTTTTTTGCCCACTGATAGTTTACAACTCGCTTTTCTAGTTCTTTGTCGTCTAACGCGAGAATTTTTGCCGCTGCTATCGCGGCGCCTTCAGGCTCGATGGTCACCGTGGAGCCTATGCCGCTGGGTACTCTGAGCGAAGAGTAAAGGTCTGCTCCACCATATTTTTCTGAGTACGGCGGGCATGCAATAACTGGTTTTGAAGTGTTGGCGTCCACGAACGCGCTTAAGGCATTGGATCGTCCAGCTACGGTTATGTAAACGGTTTTTTCTTTTTCGAATTCTTTCAGGACTGTAAGTACCTGTTCAGGAGTTTTATGTGCTGAGGCAATGCGGAAAGCGTATTCTACTTCTAAAGCTTTCAGGTATTTCGTAATTGCATGGCAGAACTCCAAATCTCTCTCGGAACCCATCAGTACAATGGCTTTTCCTTTCACTCTTTGGCACCGGACTTTGGTAGCGCTTAACTTGCTAAATAATTTTACCCAAGTATTATATGGGTATTAATTAAAGATAATTCACAGGTATTTTGGCAAAATAAACTCTTTCCGAGTTTGTTTTCATAGTTTTCTATTTCCTGAGGGGTAACAGTGAGGTATTTCATTTTATCTCGTCCTTCAGGTAGCAGTTAACTAGTAAATAATAAGAACTTTTCCATGCCGCGAGCAAGACAACAATATTCAAGTAAATTTATAGTCTAGTACGGACATTAGCTTTTCTGGAGATATCACCCACAAACCCAATAATTATTTGGTTTTATGTATAATTGATATACCCAATTACCATTGGGACTTTTTCCAGATAAACTTTACCCCAGGGACGGATGCGAGCCTGGGTTCGAATCAAAAACATGAAATATGACTAAGCGACCCATTATTTAGGGGGTTTTAGTATGGATTTTGTGAAGGTTGGTTTGAAAAAGGAAATACCTGCGGGCAAAATGAAAGCGGTTGACGTGGCCGGGCTTTCCGTTTTGCTTGCTAATATTGCTGGTAAATATTATGCCATAGGCAACAAGTGCACGCATAGAGGTTGCAAGCTATCAAAAGGAGTATTAGACGGCGAAACCATCAAGTGTCCTTGCCACAAATCAGTTTTTAACGTTAAGACTGGAGCAGTTGTGCATGGGCCCGCATCTAAGCCTGAGCCAAAATATGCTGTGAAAGTAGAAGAGGAGCAGATTCTCGTTAATGTCAACTAGCATTCAGAGCTGGTTGCGGCAGCTCCACTGCTACAGCCACTTCATTTCGGCGCAAAAACCGCACTGGCGTGGCTTGTCTTCATAGGTGTATTCCCGCCGTTTTGAAACCTTAACTTCTTTACCTTTTTATTTATGTTTAAAGTTAGAAATTGGGAAACCTCTTTACTTCTGAATTTTGATAGAAGAGCAGAATGATAAAAATGTTTTAAAAAGAACTAAGCTTGCGGCACCAATCTGAAATCTTATTTTCATTCTTCTCTTGATTCTCAAAAACCTTAGAAACTACAAGCTCGCCAACAATATCGCCATTTGATATCAAAGCCTTAGTCCTCTCAACGGCTTTTTCCTCCCCCATCCCCTCATTCGTAAAAAAAACCGCCACCTTCATACCAGCAAAATCACTTCTCTTCAAATATGTACTAATCGCAGATGCAGGTCTACTATTCCAAACAGGCGTACCAATCACGATAAGTTCAAAGTCGCTTGGCGACTTTTTGATTTTCCCAATTTCCGTTTCATTGCCGCGAGTAGCGTCATATCCAGCTCTCAAAAATCCAAATCGCCCACTTCTATTCTTCAAATCAACGACTTCTTCAATGTCTGCTTTGAGTTCCGAGGCTACTTTTTCAGCTACAAATCTTGTTTTTCCAGTTCGAGAATAATAAACAACCAAAGTGTTCATCGTTATTCCTCTGAATTTGAAATTTACTTGTTTGTGGAGCTTAAACATTACGCTCGTTTAGAAATGAAGAGAGATGCTATATCCATACTAGAAGATTCATGTTTTGATTGTTAATGCAAAAAAGGGATAACTTTTTAATGTTTTCTGGCTCGATGAACTTAGGAAAGCGTGCGCTTCATTAGAGTGGAAAACAGTGTTTTGTTGTTGCCACTAAGCAGTCACAAGTACTTATATTATCTCAGAATAAAGTGAATATCACGAACCCGTTATGGTTTTACTATATAAAGATAAGCAAATCGGAGGTGAGCAATCTTGAAATGCGGATTGTGCGGCGGTGAAGTCAAAGAACAACCAAAAATCACTGCAGATGGAAAATGCTCGGTCTGTGGTGCTAAATTAGCAGTTAAGAAATAGAAACGCAAGTTTCTTAAACATGATTAAATTGGTTTCTATTTCCTTTCTTTTTTACTAACTTAGCGCGCGATACCCGTTTCTAAACCTATTACCCTACAGATAATGCTAGAAATACCATGTTAATGGATTTTCTTCATTATCTTCGTCACCAAATTGTACAAAGAAGAATTTTAGGGTATTGATTTTTCTTGGCCCTCCTTCTGGAACCTGCTTGAAGGTAAAAGGAGTTAATTTTAATTATAAGAGGATGCAAATACCGCTACTATTGGAGGTTGGTTTCGCGTTGATTGAATTGATTTATTGGACCGGTGCAGCGGTCTTTGGATTTGCCACTTTGTTCTTCTCTTATTTGGAAGGACGAAGAAGCGGTCCTATTCTTGGGTTCCACTCGAACACTCTTGTTTGTTTTATCACTATAGTTTCTTATGTTGTAATGGCCCTAGCTTTGGGTACTGTCCAAGCCGACAATGGTCAACCTATTTACTGGACAAGATGGCTCTTCTATATTGCTAGTTGCAGCATACTGACGCTGGAGTTATCTTTCATTACGAAAAAATCATCGGCAATGAAAGCTGAGATAGCTTTGTTTACGGGTTTGACAATGTTTTGTGGATACCTGGCTAGTGTAGTCACTTCAGTTGACCGCTGGTGGTTTTTTGCATTCAGTACAGCCGCTTTTATTGGCATGCTCTATTTGCTATTGAAAGGATCTAAAAGTGAAACTGTCAATCTGAATTCGACACTTGCCTTTGTGGTTGCTAGCTGGTCTCTTTTTCCAGTAATCTGGATCCTTGCTCCCACAGGCTTTGGTGTGTTCACCACACTTATTGAAGCGGTACTCTATCTTGCCCTTGACTTCGTAACCAAAATTGCTTTTGGATTTTACATTGCAAACCGTGACAATCCTTCTTCGCGCGCGCTTAGTCAAATTGTGAGGAAAAAAAATGCAAATCAAGGACCTTAGACGTTTCATCAAGACTACCGAGACGATGGTCGTTCCCTCCAAG
>SMTZ1_10007334_pt1 | contig 11494 bp, 13 predicted proteins | sample DeeMarSWOR136_30_FD_25667 | JGI IMG/M metagenome (IMG submission 25667)
TCATCTGAAATTTTTGGTTCCAGAAAATACTTTGTCATGTTAAAGACCGTGTTTTTTCTTTGTTTTGCGCATTCTTCACATATTGCAATTGTAATATCTGCTGATTTCCAATATATTCTTAGATAGTTTTTCTTTGAAAGTTCTTTGTTTTTTGCTATCTTTGGCTCAATATCTTTACATGTTGCTGTACCGTTTTTGTATGTTAAGTTCATATTTTTTATTAAAAAATCTATAAATTCTTTTGGAGGTTTTGCCTCTAATCCTGTTGAAACAAATCCTTCATCCCATGAATAAACATGCAATCGTTTTTTCATCACAATATCTTTTATTCCAAATAGTCTAAAAACAGGATCGTCAAAATGTTGCACTCCAATTAGTTTTTCTTTATCAGCTTTACCACGTTGAGCATAAGTAACATCACCTGTTGGAAACTTTAAAACACCAAGATAGGGAGCTTTTTCTGAATAGGCAAGCAGCAACGTTCCGGCTAGAGCACCATCAAGTCCTCTTTTGTTTGAGAGTTTTTCAAGCTTTTTTTGATCATCTTTGAATCTACTAACTTTATCTAATAATTTTTTTATTTTACCAAAATATTTAATAGAGTATTTATCAGAATAATCTGGTAACATCAGATATGGATCTTCCATTAATTTCTTTGCATTTTCAATTAAATTTTTTTCCATTGACTTTGAAGCAGTCCTTGCAAAAGTTCTAACTCGTCTTGTTTTTGGCATAAAAAATCCTATTGCAATAACATAATTCTATTAAATAAATTACTGCTTAATAAAAAAAATTTATCAATGAATTATCAATTTCCCTTTTGTGGTCTCTATGAATGTCTATGAAGCAATATTATCAAGAAGAAGTATCAGACGTTTTAAACAAAAATCAATACCACTTGAAATACTAAAAAAATTAGTAAATGCTGCAAGACTGGCACCATCTGCGGCTAACCTTCAACCACTTGAGTATTTTATTGTAAATGATAAAAACTTGTGTTCTGAAATCTTTGGAACAATAAGTTGGGCAGGTTATATTAAACCTAAATGGACTCCAAGTCCACAAGAAAGACCAGTTGCTTATATTATCATGCTTATTAAAATTCCTGAAAACAAATGGTATTTAAGAGACATTAGTTTAGCATCAGAAAACATTGTAATTGCTGCTGAAGGAGAGGGAATAGGTAGTTGTATTTTATGTAATATAAACAAGGAAAAAATACGTCAAATTCTTAAAATACCTGAAAAAATTGTTATAGATTCTATAATTGCTTTAGGATATAAAGATGAAAAATCTGTTGTTGAAGATTTTAAAGAAAATGTAGAATATTGGAGAGATGAAAATAATATTATGCATGTTCCAAAAAGAAAACTAGAAGATATTATGCATATAGATATTTATTAATAAATCTATGATAAAAATTTTTGGTGTTTTTTTCTAAAAAAGGTTAATTTTAATATATAGAAAAATGTTTTTAATTTATTATTAAATTATTTTTAAATCATTTTTTTATATCTATTTAAGATTTTATCATCCAATGAAATCCTCTTTCCAAATTAATTCTTCAGGTGAGAAAGTTGCCTCAGCGTTTAAAATTATGATATTTTATAACAGCTGCAAAAATTGATAAATTAAAAAAGAACGGAACAAATATCAACAAACAATTATTAAGTAAAAAAAAAAGTGATTTTATGGACGAATATGATCTTATTATTGTTGGAGGTGGTTCTGGCATGGGTATTGCAGAATTTGCATTAATGCATGATTTAAAAGTTGCGGTAGTAAATAAAGCACCAATTGGGGGAACTTGTCAGAATTTTGGTTGTATCCCATCAAAAATGCTTATATTTCCTGCAGACAGGATTATGGAAATTATGGAAGCAAATAAAATCGGTGTACATGCTGAGGTGAAACAGATTGATTTTTCTTCAATCATGAATCGAATGAGGAAGATCAGAAAAGATGAGCAAGATCATGAATATGAAAATGTGAATAATATTAATAATTTTCTTTACTATGAAGGAGAAGGACATTTTATTCAAGACTATGTCTTAGAGGTAAATGGTAAAACTATACGGGGTAAAAAAATCATTATCTGTACTGGAGCACGCCCATTAATTCCACAAATTAAAGGTATTGATGAGGTTAATTATCTAACAAATGAATCAGTGTTAGATCTTGATGAAAAACCAGAGAGTATGATTATTATTGGTGGTGGATATATAGCTGCAGAGTACGGTCATTTTTTTGCAGCAATGGGTACACAAGTAACCATATTACAAAGACAAAATAGATTAATTCCAGAAGAGGAACCTGAAATATCAAATTTACTTAAACAAGAGTTAGAAAAACGAATGACAATACGAACAAATATCGAAGCCTCAGAGGTGAAAAAACAAAATTCTGACTACCTTGTTATAGGAAGGAATGTACATTCGAATGAAGAAGAGGTATTTACTGCGAAAACAATATTATTGGCAACTGGACGAAAATCAAATGCTGATTTATTAAAAGTTGAAAAAACTGGTGTGGATCTTGATCAACGAGGATTTATCAAAGTAAATGAATATTTGGAAACTAGCAAGAAGAACATCTGGGCATTTGGTGATGCCATCGGAAAACATATGTTCAAACATGTAGCTAATAGAGAAGCAAATATTATTGCGCATAATATTATTCATGATAATAAAGTAAGTATGGATTATGATGCAATTCCCTTTGCTATTTTTACTCATCCTCAGATTGCTTCTATTGGTATGACTGAAGAACAAGCAAAAAAAAATTATGATATTCTTGTTGGTAAAGCGTTTTATTCTGATACAGCAAAAGGTATTGCAATGATGGAGGAAAAAGGATTTGCTAAAGCAATTATTGATCAGAAAACCGGTAGGATTTTAGGGTTTCATATTATTGGACCTTATGCACCAATACTTATTCAAGAAGTTATTAACGCGATGTCGTCGCAAGAAGGTACATCTGTTTCTATTTTTAATGGTCTGCATATTCATCCTGCATTATCTGAGTTAATAAGTATTACTTTAACTAATTTGAAAAAGGTTACCTAAAAATAAAATGGAGTTTTGAATAAAATGGATGTGGTACATGTAAAAGGAAAAAATAAAGGAAAGATTTTTCTTTATGCAATTAGTACTTGTGTATGGTGTAAGAAAACAAAGAAGTTGTTAAACAAATTGGGTGTTGAATATAGCTACATCAATGTTGATCTCTTGGAAAAGGATGAAAAAGATAAAATTGTTAATGAAGTTAAAAAATGGAATCCGAGATTAAATTACCCCACAATTGTTATTAATGATGCAAAATGTATTGTGGGTTACAAAGAAGATGAAATTAAGGAGGTATTAAAAACATGACTGAGGAAGTTAATCAGAATGAAATAGACCAATTATATGAACGTTTATATAAAGAAGCAGAAGAAGGTGGATATCATCTGAATCCTGATGTAGAGTTTACTAAAGAACTTGTAAAAGGATTACTTATAAATGAAAAACGATATGGTTACTGGGCTTGTCCATGCAGACTTGCAACTGGGGAAAAGTTTGAGGATATGGATATTATCTGCCCATGTGATTATCGTGATGCTGATATACTTGAATATGGTTCATGTTATTGTGCATTGTATGTTTCTACACCTGCATTGAAAGGTGAAAAGCCGATTCAATCAATTCCTGAAAGACGTCCACCAAATAGAGAAGATAGAGCGCAGGTAAAAGAAAAACTTACTAAACCAACTGGTTCTCCATCTGGCCTTTCAAAACCTGTTTGGCGGTGCAAGGTCTGCGGTTATTTATGTGCCAGGGACGGTCCGCCTGAAATCTGTCCTATATGTAAAGCAAAAAAGGATCGGTTTGAACGTTTTATGTAAAAAAAAATTATAAAAAAATAAAAGATTTAACCTCTTTTATAAACCTAACTTTAAAAAAATTTTTATTTAAATATTTCAAAATGTTTTAAAGGTGTTTTTAAATTGTTTTTTGATAAATTATTAAAACTTAATATTTATATATAAAATATGGATGAATGATATTATGCCTAAATATAAATGTTTAACCTGTAAACGCACTGCTACAGTTGAGGATGAAAATGTTGTACCAAAATGTTGTGGAAAAAAAATGAAAAAGATATCAAGAGAAATCTGTCTTCAACCTACTCATGCCGAACATGCTCGTCCTATGGAACGTGATGAGCCATGCGATGATTTTCGTGCTGGTTAAGTTCTAGTATTTTTCAATTATATCAAAACTATTTTTCAACTATTTTTTAGTCAATGTTTTATAATTAAATAATAATGATTCTGTGAGGTAAAAACCTATTTTACTAAAAAAAAAATCATCCCATTCTTCATTTTCGTCTATCAACAAATTCGTCTTTTTACTTTAGCTATTGTAAAATTTTTATAGAAACCTGTTTATTATTATATGATTTCATTTATACGTTCAATAATAAAAAATTTCTCACCCTCATCAATTTGTTGATCTAAAGTTGGATAAACATTTTTTTCCTCATAATTTTTATGTTTCATCAACATGTTTTTAAAATCAGTAAAATCAGGCGTTTTATTATTCTGTAAATCTTTTTTTAACAACCTTAATTTTTCCAAAATAGCTGTGTGTTGTTTAGTAAGATCTAAAAAAAGTTTATATCCTTCATCAACAAACTCAGGATTATACCATGTAAATATGGCACGTTCTTCAACAAAAAAATGTTTCTCTAAATTCCACTCGAAAGTATTAAAAGATGACATTGTCTCATCCGAATTTTCTTTTAAATTTTTTTCAACAACACTTAAAAATTTAATCAGTTTAGCATGATCTTGCACCATTAATTCTAATATCGCTGTTGATTTCATTATTTACACCTTCGCATCTGTTATTTTTTCCTTAAAATCCAATGATAATGAATTTATACAATATCTTTGTCCAGTAGGTTGAGGTCCGTCATCAAACAAATGGCCTAGATGACTTCCACAACGGCTACATAGCACCTCAACTCGATTAATCCCCAAGCTGTTATCAGGTTTCAGTTGAACAGCACCCTTTGAGATAACGTCCCAGAAACTCGGCCAACCTGATTTAGAATCAAATTTAGTATCTGATGCAAATAGATGATTTCCACATGCTCCACACACATAAATACCCTTTTTTTTATTATGAAGTAACTCACCGGTAAACGGTTTTTCAGTTCCTTTTTTTCTCATAATATAGTACTGCTCTGGGGAAAGAATTTTTTTCCATTCTTCCTCTGATTTTTTAACAATTTCTACCATATTATCTCCATTTCTATTTTTTTATTATTGAAGAAACTCTTTAACTATTTTTAAACGCTCTTTTTTATCCATTTTATTTTTAACTGGATTCCATTCACCCATTAATTCTTTATGAAAAATAGGTTTTTTCACATTATAAAAAATCCCAATAGGTATCCGATTTTTAAAATCCTTAACAAGTTTTATTGCTTCCTCAAAACTCTTAGCAGGTTTAGAAAAAATCTTAGTTAATTTATTGTAAGTTTTAAATGTATTATTGAAAACCACACTCGGTTGAAGTACATCAATGACACTGAATCCTTCGTGCAATACAGCTTCAACAATCAAATCAGATAAATGTTCTATTTTTCCAGCAAATCCACGAGCAACAAAACTTGCACCAGCCTCCAGAAATAAAGACAAAGGATTTAAGGGGTCTTCCACACTTCCTTCTGGAGTAGAAGGACCTGTAAAGCCTTTTTGACTAGTTGGAGAAAACTGTCCTACTGTCAAAGCATAAACACCATTATTATGCACAATAACAGTAATATCAGCATTTCGCTTCGCAGCAAAAATCATATGTTCAAGTCCTTCTCCATAAGCATCACCATCCCCAGTAAAAGTAATTACTTTAAGTTTAGGATTTCCGATTTTCATTCCTTGTACTGTAGCCATGGAACGCCCATGAATTGAGTATAATCCACTTAAAGAAAGATAATCAAATATTTTCCCATGGCATCCGATGCCTGCTGAAATAACTATATGTTGCCGAAAGATTCCTTTATTTTCAAGTTTAGGAATCGCTTTTTTAAATGCATTTAGAATACCGAAATTTCCACAACCGGGACACCAGGTAATCTCAGCTCGAGTGGATAATTCATCAGTGGGCAATGCCAATCACCTCCTTAAGCTGTTTTGCAAGCTCTTGAGGATCAAACGGACGGCCATCATATTTTATAATCGACGACTGAATATTAACTCCTACTTTTTCTCGTAATAAAGATGTAAGTTGACCAGTACTGTTTTGTTCCACAACTATTCCTTTAATACCTCGGTATTTCTCCATTTCCCATACAGGAAAAGGTTCCAGATAAATTGGTTGTACTAATATCATTTCCAATTCTCCAAAATCAATTGCTTCCAGAACACTCATTGTAGTTGAACCAAAAGTGAAAACAACTGGTCCTTTGGTGCCAAAAGTGTTTACCGTGTGGATTTTTTTTAAATATGAAATTAGGCTTTTTAGTTTTTTCAAGCGTTTATCATGCATCTTTGTAAGTTTTTCTGATTCATCTGTTGTTATACCAAGCTCATCGTGCTCATAACTATTCCATTTTATGAGTTCTTGAGATGGTGGAAACAAAAGCGGAGAAATACCATCAGTTGTGTCCTTATAACGAAAATACTGCCCTGTATTATGCATAACAGGTTCTGCCCAACTGGTTTTCTCCAAATCAAGACTGACACTCATGCTGCTTTCGGCAAGATGTTTCTCACTTAACAAAATTCCTGGGGTTTGAAATCGCCAAACAAGAGATAAAAGTTCTGATGTGAGATAAAATGCTTCTTCAATGCTTCCAGGAGAAGCAACAATTCTTGGAAATTCGCCTTGACCAGGGGTTAAAGCAAAGCGTAATTCCCCTTGCTCTGTGTAAGTTGGAACTCCAGTACTTGGTCCAGGACGCTGGCCTAGATAAAATAATACAGGTGCTTCAACCATGCCAGCAAGGGAAAAGGCTTCTTGCATAAGACAAAATCCTCCTCCACTTGTACCAACCATTACACGTGCACCTGTAAAAGCGGTGCCAACTGCCATGTTTGCAACAGCAAGCTCGTTTTCAGGATGCACTGTAACAATGCCCATTTTTTTCCCGTGACTTGCAAAAAAGTGAAGAACCTGCGTCGAAGGTGTCATTGGATAAGAAAAATAAACATCCAAACCCGCCGCTGCAGCACCAAGGCTGATTGTCTCACTTCCTGATAAAGAAACATGTTTTGACCTCCCCTGTTTTAAAAGAAATTTATTTGATATCTTTTCTGAAGCAATATCATAAATTGCATAAGCATATTGAATGTTATCGTCAAAGTTACTCTTATACTCAGTCTGTACTATATCCTTTAAAATTTTTTTATCAACACCAACAGCTGCGGCAAGAACTGATATTCCTGATATTCCCTCAAGTAAATCAGAATTTTTGTATTTTTTTGCTTCAGATGAAATAGGTAACCCAATACCTTCTCCTTTTATCTTATCTTCATTATACACTAAAATACCATTTTCCTTAACATGATTTTTATGTATATCGTAACTTCGTTGATCAAGAATAACCAACAAATCCGCATCCATATAATGACTATAGATTTTTTTGGTGGATGTACTAACCACAGAGAAATTATGACCGCCCCTGATCAAACTCGGGTAATCATTCATCTGAAATGCTTCTCTTTTTAAACTTACAAAGAAATTAGCAGCAACGATTCCTGCTTTTTTTGTTCCTTGCCCTGCTTTTCCACCAATAAGAAAAGTAAAAATATCTTTTTTCATAAATGACTTTATCCTGTTTTTTTTAATAAACCTGCTGTTCAACCAGAAATATCTTCTACTTTAGATTTATAAATTTCTTCCTTATAGAGTCTATGTTAGGCATTGCAGAGCTGAGGTTTAACTGTTTTTTTAAAGAGGGAGGATGGGACGGGATGCAAAAAAAATCGAAAGTACTCAACTCCACAACTCCTATATTTTTCATTTCTACTACAAATAACTTAATTTATTATATATATAAAATCATTACTTAAAAATACATTAAAAATAATTAAAAAATACATTAAATCGTTTAAATTAGAAAATTTTGAATCTTTTTTAAAAACATTATTAAAGATATTAAATTTTAGATGAAATGATTTTTATTATTAATTTACGTTTAGTTTCTTGCGGAATCTAAGATGTTAAGTATTATTTGAAATATATTCGAAAATTCATCAAAAAATCGATGAAACAAGCCAATATATTGAAATGTATTGGTTTTTGGTGTGGTAAGAGAAACAGAAATTTCACAATAGTTACTTGAATTTTTTGAATTGAGAACTTTTATGGAACCTATAAATTCGTGATTTTTTTCATCTGGGGCAATTACTGTGACCTGCACGATAATCGGTTCTTGTTCTGGTGTAAGACCGTTTCCGTGCGATGGAGTGAAGGTCCAGTTTCCCCATTCTGGCCATTCATCAATCGTCCAATCAAGTTCTGATCCAGTATCACCAATATTTTCTACTGTAAAATTTCCTTTAACCGTCATACCAGGTTTTATATTATTCCAATTAAGAGTACCGTCGCAAAAAATGTTGGAATCATTGTTTTGATTTTCTTCTATTAATATATCTACTATTACTCCTTCAATAACTGTTAAACCGTAGGGTATTTCATCAGGAATTAAATACCAGCCATTATTTGAACCACCCCAACCAAAGTTAATGTGATAGTAATCATCAGTATTATATCCATCTACTACAACATTATGACCCATTGTCCATTCTGGATTGACAACTGCTAAATGAGCAGGATAAGCATTTTTCATATTATCTGATAATCTTTGATAAAGTTCAGGATCATTTTCATCAAACATCTCAATTGTTGTACAGTTGAATCGATTATATGCATCATAAGCTTGGTTAACACCAAATGTCCCTGAGCCACTAGCACCATAAACCTGAGTTGCCGCAACTCCACAGGCAAAAGTAAGTGCTGCTTTGTCAGTATCAGTGATAGGAATTTGATTCTGATAATTGTAGGATAAAGTTACTAGGTATGAATTAAGTTCAGGAAACGAAGGAAAATCATAGGTTTCATGATCATTATCAATCCAGTATTTATTTCCTCCATAATTATGATAATAATCATCATCATCGTTGAACTCGACATTTTTTGTTGTGTTATGATAGTTTATTATTTGCGCCATGGCAACCGCAGGACATCCGGCAACACTCCGGCTTCCACCATGGGAAATATCAAGAGGACAAAAATCATTGTAAGGAGCACTTTGATGCCAATTAGTAAAAAGCCATCCTCCTGTTGGAGTGGTTCCTTCAGGTGGCCATTGTTCAAAATACAGAGTATTTTGAGATTTTTCTGAAAGAAAATTATCCCATAAAGAATGCCTTTCCATAATCACAGCTTCAGGAAGCATTGGTATATTTCTTAGACGTAATTCAAGGTCTGATTTAATAAAATCAAGAAAAATATGATCCTCGTAATTAATACTCTGGAAATTGTTAGTGAATGAATATGCAATAACAGGCGGAAGATCATAAAATCCTGTTACTACGATATAGCCTTGGGGTTGTAGATTGAATAAGTAAAAAAGTGGTATTTCATTATTAGTTTTAATTTTCAATGAATCTGCAATTGTATAATCGGTTTTTCCTAATTGTATAATTTTTAAACCGGCTACTTTTTTTGCAGAGTCAAATCCTATGTATGTTTGATTTATATTGTTTATTTTATTTCCAATTGTTATCTGAAAAATACCAGCTCCAATTAATAAACTTGTAATTAATAAAACAGTTATTGTTCGTACGATTAATCTTTGAAACATTTATTTATCTCCCGATATATTTATATTAAGAAAGGAATTATATATTATAAAAGATTTCGGATATAGAAAAAAAATACTTCATTATACTATTTTTTGATTAGATGAAAAAAATATTTTCAAGAATACCGAAAATATCCGCATCTGGATTTGAACAACAAATTTACTAGTGGATTATAATTTTCTATCTGTTGAGATGATATTATTTTTTAGCTCTCCTCTATTATCTTTTATGTTCTTGTGAAGGATTTATATGTGGTGATATCAGATCCATTAAGTATTTTTTTAAAATTATTTTAATACCTGCTAACCAAAGGATCGCTACTATTATAAAAATAATTGTTATATAATCCCATTTACTAATTACTAACCCTAAAGCTATTCCTGCTGCTGGTGCATGTTCTGTATTTGTAACTGCCATGATAAATATTGCAAATCCAACAGCTATTGAACCAAAAATAACTAGAGATGTTGTATAGTTTCCAATTAAATTATTTCCGATATCTGATGTTGAAATGAAATAAAAAACAAAACCAACTACTAAACCTACTACATATCCACCGATAAGACGTCGAGGGTCAGATGAATATTGTGTTGGCATTGTAAATATAATAAATGCACTTGCTGCAAGAGCAGTTATTAATGCTGCTTCAGTTAATAAATCCAAAAAAATCAATATTGCCAATATTGTAAGAGTTGCAAGAAAACATTGAAATATATATTTCAACGTATTCATCCTAAATTTCTTATCAAATATAATAATTTTAGACATTTACCTCTCCAACACAAATTTAGATTTTAAATATTCGATGACATATTAAGACTTTTTTGAAATTTTTATAAAAACACAATTTTATATCATGCCCATATCGAGATAAGGTCTCAATTATGGGACCATTTTTTAATTTTACCTATTATCTTTTTATATAAGTACCTAAATTCCCCTGATTGGTAAGTTTATGAAATACACCATTGTTTACTGGTCAAGATATGGGCATAATAAAAAAATAGTTTATTATCTAGCAGAAAAATTAAAGGAGAAAAAGGCAGAAACACAGATTTTATCAACTGAAGAAGCAGATCCTACTGCTTTGCCTGAGGCAGATTTATATATATTCTCCGCTGCAGCAGAGGCATTCAATCTCCAAAAGAATATGAGGACGTTTATGAAGAATCTTGAACGGAAAGAAATATGGAATTATCAACACTCATGGAATGGATAAGGACAAGCTTTACAAGATGGAGCAACTGCTATCAAAAAAGAATATGGTAAAGGTAGCAGGTGTAGACTTTAAAGTTGGAAAGGATATTAAATCTGGAAACGCTCTAATGGAAGACTGGGAAACAAAAATCGACGAGTTCTCAGAAAAATTATAAAATTCAATTGTTAACGCCCGCATCAGGATTCTTACCTAATTAGAGGCTTCATTTATTTTTCTTTACAAAATAAAAAGAATAAAAAAAAGAAATTTTTATTTAAATTTTTATACTAATATTTGTCTTAATATTGGAAACATATCTGAATATTTTTGTAATATCTATTGCAGCAAGTTAAATCCTATTTCGGCTATTACTGTTGTTAAAAATATATCTAATTCATAGAATTTTGTTGGGTCGTTTGAGTTTTTCATTTTTATTTTTC
>SMTZ1_10006822_pt1 | contig 11493 bp, 11 predicted proteins | sample DeeMarSWOR136_30_FD_25667 | JGI IMG/M metagenome (IMG submission 25667)
AACCTGCGAACGCACAAATTACCAGACTATCTTCAATAGCTTTTTGATTCTGTTTGAGGGCTAATAGATCAGGCTTCCCTCCAATTGTAAATCTATCAATTTTTTTTGGCGCCGCAAAGATTTCTAAAGAAGCCATATATCCAGTTAGATGGCAACCCCCTCTATTTGAAGTCGCATATCCTAACGCGTGACCAATTGCGCCTCTTGGATCGTAGGCAGGAAGCTCTAGATTCTTCACTTGCATTGCCGTTTCGAACGAGTTATACTTCTTTGCAAGTCTTGAGGTACCTTCGCAAAGTTCAGCACCTATATCCTCTTGATACGCAATCTGTTTAACAAGTTTTTTCAAAACAGATGCGTTTCCGAATTGAAGATCCTCGTTTTTAATTAACCCATTTTGCTGCAATTCCATGCCGCAGGCAATGCTACCGCCACATGAGATCGTATCGATGCCCAATTTATTACATAAGTAGTTAGCTTGAGTTATTGTAATTAAATCAAAAACACCTAGATTTGGTCCAAGTGCCCATACTGACTCGTATTCTGGACCTTTACCTTTCATATCACCTGCTTTCGTTAATCTCCCACATCTTATTGGACACGCAAAACAACCTTCAGGTTCTTGAAGTAATTTAGCATTAATTTCCTCTCCGCTGACTTGGAAAGATCTTTCGTCGTAACCTTTTTGAAAATTATTTATTGGAAACATTCCCAAGATATTAATGACATTTACGAGGGCAGAAGTACCAAATTTCGGTAGGGAAGAACGAGTAATAGGCACTACCTTTATTTTATCCTGTGCTACTCTGATGTATTTCTTTAGGAGATCGGGATCTTTTATCTCAAATTTCTTCTTTCCTCCTTTTACTACGATAGCCTTCAGTTTCTTAGAACCCATTACTGCCCCAACGCCCCCTCTTCCGAAAGCGCGAGCAGCATCGTTCATAATTGATGCAATTTTCACCAGATTTTCCCCTGCTGGCCCTATCATCAAAGTGTGAATATTTTGCCCTTCAATATTTCTTAATTTGTCGAGCGTTTCTTCGGTATCAAGCCCCCAAATTTCCGACGCATCCTTAATTTTAGCACCTTCTTCCCCATCAATTACTAAGTATCCCGGTGTTTTTAACGCGTCCTCAATAAGAATGCCATCGTACCCGCATTTTTTCATAAATACTCCAAAAAAACCCCCAGAATTTGAATAAAATATCCCACCTGTCAGTGGCGACTTTGTTACTAACGAAAATCGTCCATTTGTTGGGATAGCAGTTCCTCCAAAAGGACCCGTGGCGAAAATTAAGATATTCTCTGGGCTTAATGGATCAATCTTGGGTGGAATGCGGTCAGTAAATATTTTTACGCCTAACCCTCTTCCTCCTATGTAATTATCCAAAATCTCGTCTGAAATCGCGAAATCTGATATTTTTTTACTTTCTAAATTAACGATTAATAATTTGTTATTCATTCCTTTCATTATATAAACTCTGAGGATCACTTAGGACGAATGGTACTATGGATAAGAATAAAAGAAACTAATTGAATTTATCCTTTAGGAATTTTTTTAAAAAATTCTCCAAATTATTTGAAAATATCATCCTTTTTTCATCCACGGAGATTGGGAGCGCTAAAACTTTTTGAATTTCCACTCGTGGATGTAAGGTAGGAATGTCTGTACCAAATAAGATCCTTTCGATACCTATATCTGGATCTCTTATGGCTTCCAAGAACTTATAGGTATACGGATTTCCAGACATATCCATATACGCATTAGGACATTCTTTCGCACATTTATATGCTTGTTCTATTTGGGGTTGTAATCCAGAGTGACCAAGTATAAATCCTAAATCATCGTATTTCTTGAGTAGGGGGATAATGTTCTTAATTTCGGAATGGCTACCCGTATGCGACAAAATAACAATATTATTTTCTTGGCAAAATTCAAAAATTCTTCCAACGCCATCGCTATGATAATCGTACCTAAATTTCATTAAATGAGGGTGTAGTTTTACGCCCCACACACCGTATTTTAAAAGATCTTCAAGGTTTTGATCTAATTTTTTGTCCTTAGGATTAACGATTCCAAAACCGATGACTCTTTTTGGATATTTTTTCTGTAGTTCATAACTAATTTTCCGATCCAGTTTGAATACTGGGAGATTTATCGCGCGATCGATGTGATAATAATCTAAAACTAATTGAAAACGCATCATTTTATTTTCAAGATTACTATTCTCTTTACCCTTAAATCGGTTCCAATTTGCAAATGTCAAGTCGATGATATCGTAAATAGAAAGTAAGTGCATAAACGGTTTAAGAAGTCTCATTATCAAGCTTGACCAGTGCGTATGACAATCCCATAAACGATATTCCTCGTTTTCGTAGATAATCATAACTCGAACAACTCCTTTGCGTTATTATAAAATATATTTTTGCGATCTTCGTCGCTTACTTGGTACATACTCAAAATTTTAACGACTTCGATGCTGGTTCCGCAATATGGAAAGTTGCTTCCGAATAAAACTCGATCATCTCCGATCCTCCAAATTACTTCTTCAAGGGATTGTGTAGTGGGACACATAGAAGATTCTACATATACATTAGAATATTTTTTGCATACCTTCCAAATACTTACATACGCCCCAGAACCACCTCCATGCCCCATTATAAATTTGAAATCGGGAAAGTAATCTGGGAATTTGGAAAAACTATCCTTCAACTTCGTTGGCTTAAGTCGCTCCCCAACTAAAGGCCAATCTGTGTGAATGTAAATAGGAATGTCGTACCCAAATATGTCTTCTATTACTTGAAAATAAGGCCGTAAATACTTTTTCTCGAGAATGAAATTCTGCTCGTAATGGAACTTGATTCCCTTAATTTTTTCTTTATCTCTTTGATTTAACATAAGTTCAAGATTTTCTTCTGGAGATTTTGAGAAATCTACGGCTCCAAAAATATTGCAAGCGTTCTTAAACTTAGCAACGATAGACTTTACCTTCTTGAAATAATTACTTAAATTGTTAAAATCGTTTTCAATAATTGTGGGCATTAAACAAAAATTCTCTATATTAAAGATTTCCAAATTTTTTTGAAAATCTTCGAAATTAGAAGTAAGATGACAGTGTGAATCAATAATTTTGTATTTTTCGATGTCTAAATCTAGTTTTTGTTTCATTAATAACCATTCTTATTGGAAATTATAAAATATTATCCAAATTGAAAAAATGAATCTCGATGAAATTTTTAAATTATAGCGACAATTATCTTTAACCATTAAAACAAATAATTTTAATCCAAATTGAATATTCAAAAGAGTTGAAAAACATGGTAAAAGCTACAGTTGGAGATAAAGAATTAGATTTTCCAGAAGACATTTTATATATTAAAGCCCACCAGTGGGCTAAAATAGAAGGGAACATCGTTACAGTTGGAATTTCAGCGTTTGCCCAAGATCAATTGGGCGAAATTACCTTTGTAGATGTGGAAGCTATAGAAGGAGCTGAAGTCTCTCAAGATGTCGATGGAGCTGGTGATCCAGTTGATTGTACCGTAGAAAGCCAAAAAGGTGTAGGCGACATTTTCTCCCCAGTGTCTGGAAAGGTAGTTGAAATCAATGGCGCTTTATTTGATGCACCCGAGACCTTGAATTCAGATCCTTACGGAGCGGGCTGGTTATTCAAGGTAGAAGCATCTAACCTTGATGCTGAGAAGGGAAATTTACTTTCCGCACAAGATTACATCGCATCAATTCAGTAACCGTTATTAAATTTTTACATTGAAACTTTTCTTTTTTTTTAATTTTTATTTTTCTTTTTTATTCCCAACCCTCTACACTGGATAAATATGAGTGACGCAGATAAATTTTGCATTGGTCTTATTATAAATCCGATTGCAGGAATGGGAGGGGCAGTTGGACTCAAAGGTACAGACGGTGTAGAAATACTCGAAAAAGCAAAGAAATTAAACGCGAAACCGAACGCCCACAATCGATGTAAGGAATTTTTAGAAAATTTGGCTCCTTTGAATAAAAAAATAAAAATAATAACCTGTCCTGGAGACATGGGAGAGAATGTGGTATCAAAAACTGAATTCGTTTACGAGCCAATTGATAGCCCAGTTCTTAGGAATAGAGTTAAAATATTCGAAACTACTCGAATGCAGACCATGGAAGCGGCAACATATCTAAAAGGTTATGACGAGGTAAAAATAATTGTTTTCGTTGGTGGAGATGGTACTGCTCGCGATATTTTAGAAGCTGTTGATCAAGAGATTCCTTGTTTAGGAATTCCTGCTGGAGTTAAAATCTACTCAAGCGTTTTTGCAAATAATCCAAAATTAGCTGCTGACATTATAATTCAATTTCTTTGGGACGAGCTTCCCTTAAGAGAAGCTGAAGTTCTAGACATAGACGAGGAACAATTTAGAAACGGAAAGCTAGTCTCGTCCCTTTATGGGTATCTTAATATCCCTTTTGAGCCTAATTACACTCAACACTCCAAAATGGCAACACCTAATTCCTACGACGAATTAAATAATCAAGAACGCGTTGCTAAAAGGATAATAGCAGAATTCGTAGAAGACACATATTATTTGTTGGGACCTGGAACAACCATTAAAGCAATCACGGATATGTTAAACCAAGAAAAATCTCTGCTTGGTGTGGATCTTTTGCTTAATAAGAAAATAATAGGGTTAGATCTAAACGAAGCTCAAATCTTAGAAAGAATTGAGGATAAAAATGTAAAAATTGTTATTACTCCAATCGGACGACAAGGATTTTTATTTGGTAGGGGGAATTTGCAAATTTCTGATAAAGTTTTGAAAAAGGTCGGACCAGAGAATATCATAGTTGTCGCAACCAGATATAAATTTGAGAATTTAGCTGGGAAGAAAATGAGAATTGACACTAGAAATCCAGAATTCGACTATGAAATGAGGGGCGAATATAAAGTTTTAATTGATTACGAAGAAGAAAAAATTTGCGACCTAGTATAAATACACTACGCTGGATTTCTCTATTGGCTAATAGTCCCTTGCTTCACTCCGAGCATATATTGTAAAGCAACAAATCCAATTAATACCAATACAGCCCCGAGTATTAGTAATCTCCACGCGAAGGTTTTATCGTAACTATATTTCAAAGACTGATACAATGTTAAAAAGCCTGCAGAGCACAAAAATATTAAAATCGAAGCTGCTATGGCCTCAATTATGAACGAATCGTGAAGAGATGGGTAAATCCACATCGCTGAGCCGTCAGATTTTGCTCCTAACGAAATTGGCTCTCGATAAATAATGTATATCACTCCAAGCTGCAATACAAAAAGAAAAACATAAATACCAATCAATGCAAGATTTCTTGAAGGTGTTGGTAAATTGACGCTTTTCATTCTTACTGCCGGAAATCGAAGCTTAGGCTTTCGGAGTGAATCCCCAAAGAACCAAGGAATTTTTTGGGCAATCTTTTCTTTCACAGTTTCAGAACCGGATTTCGAGGCAGTTTTTGTATCGGGTTTTGCTCTAATTTTTGGACTCGATTTCACTGGAGGTTTTGTTTTTTCTTTAAGATCTGTTTTTGACATGCTTTCAATAAGTGATTACTAATTCTTTTATAATTAAAAAGCTCTAAAAATAAATATATTCCTATTTTAAAAAACTTTTGTTGGTGAAACATAAGATGTCCGACTCCAATCGCGATTTAAAAAAAAGTATAGACCGAATGTTTAAGATTAATTTTGCGCGAAAAGAAGATGAAATGATTTTATTCGTATCAGACTACCCAGAAGAGCATATGTTGAGCAAAATTTCCCAAGAACAATACGATAAAATCGAAGAGAGAAACGATTACACCAAAAAGATTTTTTCTTTAACTAAAGAACTGTATGGCGAGAAAACCGTTAGATTGTGCGAATATCCCTCTCTATTACAATCAGGGCTCGATGCTCCCGAATATGTGGGCGAAGCTTTGAAAAAGTGCGATATTTTCTTGATACCTACGAGTTATTCGCTCACACACACGAAAACTAGAATGCAAGCTACTCAAGCAGGTGCTCGAGGTGCCACATTACCGGGATTCGAACCGTATATGTTTGAAACAAATGGTTCCATGACAGCCAACTACGAAAAGATTGCTGAAGAAATCGGGAAAGGTATTGGATTTATTTCTAGAATTAATCCAAATGAAGGAAAAACGGTCGAAATAACATCAGATGGGGGTACAAATCTTACGATGAAAATAATGGAAGGCGGTAGAAAATTGGAAGGAGACAATGGACTTTGTAGAGAAAAATCAGCGTTTAGCAACCTTCCGGCGGGAGAAATCTATACCGCACCCATGGAGGAAACAACCAATGGTACAGTGGTAATCGAAAAAGGGTGGGCAACTCAGGCGCTCGAAGGAGAGGAGATGGTCTTTGAATTCAAAGATGGGTATTTAGTCTCATTAAAAGGTGCAAACGAAGATCTTCTCAATCTCGTTGATCTTAATCCTGCTCGAAAAGCGAAGGAAGATCCAGCGCTGATAAAAACCAGAAGGAATGTCGCTGAATTGGGGATAGGTATGAATCCCAAAGCAACGCATTATGATTCTTTACTTGAAGGGGAAAAAATTAAAGGCACTTGCCATATTGCAATCGGTACGAATAAATTCTTTGGGGGTAATGTCGTCTCGGATATACACTTCGATTATATCATAAACAAACCGACCATTCTCATTGAAGAGAAGACCTTTATGGATAACGGTAAATTCGCTTTTTAATCCCTTGCTTAATTTTTTATATCCGATCTTATTTTATATTGATATACACCTCACTTTTTTAATTGAGTAAAGTGGTCAAATGAGTAGCTATAAAGATCTCTATTCCGAAGTAAAAAAACGCAAAATGGAAGCGTTAAACAAGGAAAAAGTCGTTAAGGCGGTCGAAAAGCACGGAAAAATTCTTGCGGTCAGCGGAAAATACGAAAAACCAGACAAGATCGTCCCGCATATGTACGCTTCGGAAAAAAAAGTTATAAAGCCCAAGGATATATTGAAAATCGACTTGAATCATTATGATGTCGTGTTAATTGGATGTCCTGGAACTGGAATTCCAACCACTGCTCACACAAAAATATATAAATATGTCGCAGAAAACGGTGGATGGTTGATAACGACAGATTGGGCCATACGCAGTATCGTGGAAGTGATATTTCCGGGTCACATAAAATGGAACGGTGGAAGAACCGGCGATGTAGTAGTTCCATGCCAAATTCTGGAACCAAACCACCCGTTCTTAGAAGGCGTAGAACTGGAGCTCCAACAATCCAAGTGGGGAAACAAGAAGAAACCAGACGAAGCCTTCCGCTGGTGGTTGGAGGATAAAAGCTTCCCCATAACTATTTTGAATTATAGTGCAGTAAAAATATTAATAGCTTCTGCAGAGCTTCAAAGGAGGTGGGGAGAATCACCCGTTTTAGTCTATTTTGATTACGGGAAAATCGGCGGGCGAGTAATTTACTTTGTTTCGCACACGCACCTACAAAAAGGAAAATCGAAGGGGAAATACGCGTCAGCAATCATTCTAACGAATATTTTAGACGAAAAAGTTTCTCAAAAAGTTGGTATAAAATCCGGTGCACCAGCTGCTGAACAATATCAAGACCCCGCACAAGCTGCTCAGCCAAATTACCAAGATCCAGCGAGCACTGGCTTTACACCTGCTCCTACACCATCAATGTCCACTACTGCGTTCGATAGTTGGGAGGGTGGAGGTCAAATGGATTTTACTGGTACATCAAAAATTATTGAAGTGCCAAATACCTTTCCTGCAACTCAAAAATGCGCGTTGGGCGATTCAAATTTCGCAAATTACACGGGAAAAATTTTTATCTGTAAAGAATGTGGAGTACCTTACCACGAAAAATGTTTGAACATGCAAATTAACGAGGGAGTCTGCAAAATTTGCGGAAGAATTCTTCTCTGGTAAATCTTAAAACATAAATTAATGTTAAAAAATTAGGAAAAAAAAGAAAATTGAGAAAACTCCAGTAGTTAAATTTAATCTTCGGTTATTGTGATTGCTTCTTCTGGACATTGAGTCTCGCAAGCCCGACAACCTACGCAATCGTCTCTTCGATCCTCGGCAACATTGACCTTTCCGCCTTCTGGCTCGTCAAAACACTCGCTAGGACACACTTCGTAGCATGTGCCGCAACCAGTGCACTTGTCCATATCGATTTCGATTCCAAACGACATATTTTTTTTTCACTTTTCTCTATTTTTATCAGTAGTTATTAATTTAACTTAATTGTGTATATTTACCATTTAATTTAAAATTATAATAAAATTAATTGTTATTTCTTATACTAGATAATTAAAGCATACTGGAAAGTTATCCTTGAAATTAAAAAAGATTTGGGAAACAAACATCGGCAGCCAAATATTCGATGTTAAAGTGGGCGATTTTGACGGAGATGGCAGTTCAGAAATAGTGGTATGCACGGAAGATGGTAGGATCGTTATTGTGTCTATTGACGGGGAAATCGTTCATGAGTTATTTATTTCAGAAAATAAACCTATTTGGCGCTTAGAACTCTACGATATTACTAGAGATGGTAAAATGGAAATAATTTCGGGCGGGATGGACGGTTTGTTAAACATTTTTCGATGGAATAACGATACAATCGAGTTGTTTTGGTCTCAATCGTTCCAAAATTCTGTTTCTGGGTTGTTTTTTGACGATATTAACGACGATAGTAAAACTGAACTCGTTGCTTATAGTTTAGACAAATCTTTAAGGGTTTTAAATCCATTAAATGGCGAATTAATGTGGGGGCAATTATTCGAGGACGGAGTTGGCGTTGTGAAAGCTTACGATTGCGACGGGGACGGAGATATCGAGGTAATAGGCGGAGGAAACGATGGAACTTTGAGAGTATTCAATGGTAAAGATGGCGAATTGAAGTGGTTTAAGAAGTTTACTAATAATATAAGGTGCTTAAGTTGTTTTCAAGATAAAAAAATCGTTATTTGTGGTGGAGACGATAAAGAAATTTATTTTCTCAACGGAATCAATGGTGGGTTTATTAAAAGCATCGCTATGGATGAATTCGTCTGGGAAATCGTGTTGTATACTATTGAATCAAAGCGAGAAAATGTGCTTGTTTATTCGTATTCTTTTGATTACCTTAACAACGACGCCGATATCAGAGATTTAAAATTCAAATCAAAACTAATTTCCTTTAATAGCGACCTCGAAATTAATTGGGAAATTGAAGGATTTAATATCGAAGATTTAAAGATAAGTTTTCCCTATATTATCGCTGGAACGACGAAAGGTAATATGCTATTTATTAATGAAAGCACTGGAAATATTATAGACCGGGATAACTGTGGTTCTACGATTAATAATGTTGAAATTCGGTCTCAAAATGTCTATTGCGTGACAAAAAAGGGAAAAGTAATCTGTTTCAATCTTAACCGTGATTAGTATCTATTTAATTCTAACGAAAAATAACGAATTAAACCACTAATTAACTATGTAAAAATAGAATGGTTTTTATTTTATAACGTTTAAATATTGAATATTAGTAATATTCAATTAAATTAACAAAAGGAAGAAAGTGAATCGATAATGGCAAAGGATAAGATTATTGGAGCCATAATAATGGTAATCGGCATTTTAATTGCCGTAGTTTACACCTTGGGTTCAATTGTTGATTTATTCCTAGAGTCGAGCTTCGGTGGCGGTTTAGGCATTGAAGGTCTAATGCCTGGAATCATTGGTGAATTACTTGATTGGAAACTATTTGTCGTTGGTCCTATGTGGTTAATCGTGATTCTTGTTGGTATTATAGCGGTTTGGATCGGCTGGAGTATGCTTACGACTCCTGCTCCTGTCCCACTTGAGGAACTCGAGGAAGAGCTCGAAGCGGAAGAATAAATCTAGAATTTTTATATACAAAAAATTCTTTTTTTCTTTTTTATATTTTGATGGATTAAAGTATCAATCTATTTTAGGGTGAAGCATTAATAATCGACGACAACCAAGAATCTAAATACAAAAAGATCGCGACGGTGATATTACCACTCAGTAGCGTAATTTGGGGCTCGACATACATAATAACAAAAACAATAACCCAAGATGTTCCGATATTTCTATATCTAGGCATTAGGCATCTAATCGCTTTAATTGGATTCGCGCCGTTTTTAATTCGTTTAAAAAAAGTAAATAAAACAGCCGTATTTGGCGCACTAATCACGGGTGGAGCGTACTTTCTAGCTATGATGTTTCAAACTTTCGGTTTGATGACGACTACCGCAGGAAAGGCCGGATTTATTACTGGTTTGTACGCTGTTTTCGTCCCATTTTTAAGCTTACTCATATTTAAAACGCGAATAAAGAAGAAGTTGTGGATTTCAGTAGGATTAGCGGTTTTTGGTATGCTTTTCTTATCTTTGGAAGGTGAGATGGGATTCGTAATTGGAGATTTATTGGTTTTATTTTGTGCTTTTTTCGCTGCTATGATGATTGTGCTGACGGATAAATTTGTAAAGGAAGTAGACATATACATTTTCTCTATTTTAGAAATGATTCTGCTCGTCGTTTTGTGTTTTGGCTTATCGATTTTGTTTGATCCACCGTTTGATTTTGGTACAATCCCAGAATTTTTTTGGATCGCGATGATTTATGTGGGATTTATTGCAACTACTGTAACATTTGTAATTCAAAATTGGGGTCAAAGATTTCTAGGTGCAACCGAATCAGGACTGATTTTTTCGCTTGAACCGGTTTTTGCAACCTTATTTGGGATGCTTTTCGGAAATGAGATGCTAAAGATACAGTTTCTAGTTGGCGCTGGTTTTATTTTAACTGCTATCGTTATCGCTGTTTTTAATATGAATAAGAAAGAAGAACAAAAAAAGATAAAAAAGGATTGAAATACACTTTTTAGTATATTAATTCCAGAAAAAAAAGGAGAATTTTGTGCCGTTTGAAACAGATTATGTATTAATAATCGGCTCCTCTAACATGGATTTAAATATCTATTTGGAACGGTTGCCTAAACAAGGAGAAACCGTAACTGGCGGGATATTTAAACAATTTTTGGGAGGAAAGGGCGCAAACCAAGCAGTTGCGTCTGTGAGATCTGGAGCAAAAACGGTTTTTATTGGAAAAATCGGTGAAGACGCGTTTGGAGACCAAATGCTTTCGAGATTTAGCTCAGAAGGTATTGATACAAGCCATATTATTAGAGATCCAGATGCAGCGAGTGGTGTGGCCTTAATTATGATCGACTCGAACGGGGAAAATAAAATTGGAGTTGCTCCTGGAGCGAATTTTAAATTATCTCCTGAAGAGATTAATGAAAAATCAGACCTAATCGAAGGAGCAGCTGTTATCGTCGTACAAATGGAAATTCCCATCGAAACTATTAACATAATTTTTCAAATTGCATCAGAAGGAAACGCGATTAAGATACTAAATCCCGCGCCATTAAAACCAATTCCTTTGGATA
>SMTZ1_10006824_pt1 | contig 11491 bp, 4 predicted proteins | sample DeeMarSWOR136_30_FD_25667 | JGI IMG/M metagenome (IMG submission 25667)
CGTTCACTCTAAAGGCATGGTATAACTTCCATTGATCTTCTCCCCAGTTCAATGGTGGAGTTAGTATTTTCTTTGATTCAGGTTCTCCTGGAGTAAATTGTTCTATCTGTTCATATATCTTTTTTAAACTTTCATCCCATGTGGTAGATGTGACTTTTGGCGTGTATACATTCCCCTTTACTCCCTGGTATACGATAGATTCAAATCCCACTAATTGTGAGAAATCCAACTGTCTATCAGTAATGACCATGGTATTCCAGGTTCCAAAGGCCATTTCATGGTGCAACACGTGAGGAAATCCCTTCAATCCCTCATACGCATGAAAGGCTTTAGAAAAATTCATCAAGTACACGTATTCTTTATAGTCTGAATGAGGATTCAAAGACATCCAGGGACCAATCAAAAAATTCCCGGCATACATGCTCTTTAGATACTCAGATACTGTATTCCTGGATAACTTTGCATTCTTAGCTATCTTATCGCGATGCATGAAAGGATTCTCACATAACTGCCCAGCAACCGTGCAGTACCCTTCTCTTTTCTTTTGAGAAATTTTGCCCATAGTATCACCCTTGAACTCCTTTTATACAGAAATTCCCGCTCTTTTGTGCCTTTACAATGTACTGCTTCTCTTTCGAGTAAGGAGTTGTTGTTATATCAACCAATCCTTTCTTAACATATACGTCTGTGATGTACTTTTTCACCTGTTCACAGTAGGTAACTTCTCCACGAAGCACATACGCAAAAAAGAAGTGTCCACCATCGTTCTCGTATTCTGATGAAGATTGATTCTCACAAGGTGAGTAATGAGATTCATTCACTGCAAACAAACATTTTTTCGAGTACGTGGGTTTAATAATCCTTAAAAGTCCTTTTTCCACGTATGTTCCAATAAGGTATTTTTTGATGTCTTCTAAGTACTCGATTTTTCCATACAAAATGTGAGTGACAGTGAAATGCTCGTGGAGGTATTCTTTCTCTTTTACTTTCCCATTGATCATACGCTCGTCAGGCATGTCTTCTAACCCCATAATTTGTGGTACCTCTCTATCGTTCATGTTATCATGCCTCCTCTGTGAGCGTGTACCACGATGTGTGCAGATATGACTTCTGAACGTACAACGTTACTCCCTCTGACTTTTGATACATTCAGAACAGAAATTCTATTCCAACCAGTCAATCTGACAATATCTTCACTTTTTACTCTGTCGTCACTTTCTATTACCAGAGACTGAATCTCTCTATAACCTTCTTCCAATGGGTTTTTCGATGTATAAGCTGATTGCATTTTAACTCCTCCTTTGTGCTCTCTTTCATCTTCCCCTGGAACTTTGGGGTATCGTGCCTCATATTATCTCTATTGGAAAACAAAGGTTAAGGATGAGAGACGAGGCACTGTATTTCCCCGTTCCTTTCGTGTTTCTTTCATCTTCCCTTCCAAAAGATGAAGGAGGTGGTGAAGAATAACGAGACTGATTGGAGCCTCAGACCATCTGGCAGATCCTTCATCTTTGCTACCAAAAGATTTTTATAGTGTTATAATAATCTAATCTGTGAAATTCCGTAACCGAATTGCACTATTTTACACACTATTCAGAATGATAGTGGAAGACTCAAGGGCAAAAATAAAAGACATGTCCGAAGCTCTAGGACGCACTGGAAGAGGCCAGACCAGAGCCAGCACTTGCAGACAACTAAAGAATATGTATGAACTGAAAGTCTCATTTAAACCACGATTGCTGTTAAAACCCTTCGATGGCACAGAAACCACTGCATATTTTTGCAGGAAAACTGAAAGAAAACACTTACTACAATCGTTTTATGAGTTGTATGATGATCCAAGGATTGACTACGTCCTTTATCTGTCAGGGTCTTATGATTTCTTTTTGACAACACGATCACACGATCTGAATCTAACAAATTTAGGATTAGAAGTCACAGAAAAGTCCTTACTTTATGAAAGAATCTATACTATCCCAGATGGCTGGGATCGTAATTTCGAACAAGGCGTTCAGAACATTCTAAAGTACGAATTTGTTGATGGGAATCTCCCAAGAGTAACCTACGGGAACCTTGACTGGGATGAGGTAGATTGGAAGATCTTCTTCTCATTAAGAAATAATGTTCGTAAAGAGTTCACTTTTGTTGGTAAGGATGCAGGAGTATTCTCTATGACTGTTAAACGTCATTTCGAGAAAAAGATTGTTCCATCTTGTACAATAGCCAACTATTTCTTTCCCAAAGGGTACGACTCTTATGATAAAGTCTTTCTGAAAATTAATACGAATTATGAAAAGAGTATAGTGTCTGCATTGAGAAAACTGCCCTGCACAAGCTATATCTTCCCCGTTGAGGATTCACTTTTGTTGTGTCTTTTTCACGAGAAAATGGAACTCGTTTTAGAGTTAATAAGAAAAATGGAGGAGACAGACATCTTAAAAGACCATCTCCTCTTTATACCTTTAATTCATGGTGTTTAGTCCTATCCTGGAGGTCCTGGACCTGGGCCATCTCCAATACCACATGGATCTATCTCTCCATCTAACGGTTCAAAAGGCCAACCTTTCAACTCTTTCATGTTGATCACCTCATGAGTTATGGGAACCCTACAGTATAGAGTTTTCGCATACGGTTTGAAAGCATTTCTTACAACTTATCTAAATTCTAAATTTGGTGGATAAATAACAAGCAAAGAATTTCTGCACATTAATCTGAACGAACAGGAATTGTTTTTAAGTACTTTTCTCAAATTTGTTACACGTGTAACAAATTATTTCCTTTTTTAGTTTTCCAAGAATTCTCAATACCCAGAGAAATTAGAAATTTCGACAGCACACTATTTGACAACCTGCAAGAGCAGGGTCATGTCTTTCTATAATAAAAATAGCAACACTTATATAATTTGGAGCTGAATAATAACTGTAATGAATACCAAAGATCAGGACGATATTTACCCAATACCTCCAATACCTCCGGAAATAATAGAAGCTCTTTCAAACAATAGGCTGGTTATTTTCATCGGTGCCGGTGCATCCAGGATAATTGGTTGCAGTGGATGGAAAGAATTGGCAGAAAAATTAGTTGATACTGCATATGAGCAGAAATTGATTAATTATCACGAAAAATCAAAAATCATAGAGAAATATGGACCTAGAGAAACAATAACAATCCTCAAAAAAATTCTGTCTGAAGAGATATACGAAGAAACATTAATACAATCACTGAAGGGTGACGATGAAAAAAAGAAAAAGAATCCCATCTATGAAAAGCTTTTCAAACTGAGGGGAATCTACTTAACTACAAATATAGATACTCACTTCGACCAATATTTTGAAAAACCTAAGATATTTTTTCACTCTAATCAACTTAATCAAGATGAGATAAAACCTTTCTCTTTGTTTCACTTACATGGTACAGTGGATGATTTTAGTACAGTCATTTTTTCTATTCAAGAATATATAAATCATTACAACGAAGAAAACATTAAAGAGTTCCTGAAATATATATTCACCAAATTCACAGTATTATTTATAGGATACAGTTTATCTGAAAAAGAAATACTGGATTACGTTCTATTAAAGGGGAATTCTATTCATGAATCTCCAAAAGAACAGAAAGGAGTAAGTCATTTTATACTTTTACCTTTTCTTAAAGCAGAAAGAAATCTATTAAGGTTCGAGAAAGAATATTTCTCGGAATTGAATGTATCAGTTGTCCCATATGCAATTGATGAAAAAGGCTACGATCAGCTATATGATGTCATTGAGAACTGGGAAAGAGAAATTAATAGAAAAACTTCCTTCTTACCTAGAAGTTTTGAGTTTATAGAACAAAATATCGATCACTATGATAGGGAAAATGCCATTGAGATTTTCCAGCTGATCAAAAATGATGAACACTTCAGAAATCATTTTTTTGGAAGAGTTAGATCTGTTGATTGGTTTCATCCTTTAAAAGAGAAAGGCTATTTTTCCCCGGAAAATGCACCTGGTCCCAAAACCACTGATGAAGAAGGTTACTATTCAATCCCACAATGGAAGGTCCTTCCATATCTAGAGCGAGTGTCCCAGCAGATAAATGTTCCAGGTAATGAGAGATATACTGATGAACTTCTGACCATAATAAGAGACGTGTCGAATTACAGGGGCACCAACAATAGACATATAGATAATTATCGTACTTGGTGGTATTTCGTCAAGATTCTCCTAAATATTCCAAACAAGGATATAACACTCGAAATCATTGATCTAATCTCAATATGGCTTGATTCAAGGTTTAATGTATTACTAACGGGATCAGAGATCGCAACAAAGCTACTACCCAAGTTTCTACCTGATATTCCTACCAAAGAAGATATTCAAAAAGCAGAAATGATTTTAGATCACATAACTGCAGTGAAAGGTATTGAACTTCCTGAAAAGTTAGAACCAAGCATCCCAGCTGACAGAGAAAATCCTAGACCAGCAATTGATAAATTTTGGCTGGTGGAATCCTTCATAAAGCAGGGAAATGCAGCCAGAATTGGTGAAAAATGCACGGAAAAACCGATATATTTTATTGCTGACAGACTGAAAGAGATCTTTAGACATCGAAATCCTGTTTATCAGCATGATATAGAATTTGAAGATAAAACTTGTCACATTGCAGTCTTGCATACCAAGGATTATGAATTTGATTGCTCTGTAGAAATTGTCACAAATCAACTAAGAGATAGAGAACATCTTAATTTCAAAATCGTAAAATGCAAAAATAATAAATGTTTTGTAGAGAAAATCAAAATTGAAATATCAAAATCAACTATGATCAAAGAAATTGAAGAAAGACTTGATAAAGAATTGGAACTCTTCTATGAAAATATCTTTTACGATTATTCGTTTATATGGTTTAGATCACTCTCAGGAGTAACTGAACCGACTATTTATGACATGAAAAAAGTCTTGACTCTTATCTTGAGAGATATTCTCTTAGAAAAGGCAAGGAAAGATAAATTGGTGATTCAAGGTTTCTTGGGCCATAGATACCAATATCCTTTGTTCAAAAGGCTAGTCCTATTTGTGATTAGTGAATGCTGGAATGACTTTAAAGAAGAGTTTTGGAAGATCATAAATACACCTAATGGCGAAGAATTATTTGATGATTCTAACTACGAACCTGAGATATACACATTGTTAGAAAAGAATATAGGAGAATTTACATCACAAGAAAAAGAAAGAATAAAAGAAATCATTGAAAAAGGTCCACAGAGATTCTTGCCAGACACTTATATAGACTATTGGAAGCAAAAATGGTATTCAGCTCTCAAGGACGATCCTGACTTTGCTGAGCTTTATCATAGGTATAGAAAGAAAACACAGATGAAAGAAGAAATAAGTTTCAGAGAACCTGCGGTACAAGTTGGACCAGGTCCTCCACCCTTAACAAAAGAGGAAGTCTTGGATATGTCCAATGAGGAGCTCGCCAAATTTCTATCGAAGTTTAAGACCAAAGATATGTGGCGTGGACCTACTGCTGGTGGTCTCTCGGATATACTAAGAAAAGCTGTCAAGGAACAGCCAGAAAAATTCATTAGTGATCTTCTACCTTTCCTGAACACCAATTATTACTACGTCTACAGTATTTTGTGGGGTGTTAGAGATGCATGGAATAACAGAAAGTCTATAGAATGGGGTAAATTACTTAATTTTATCAAGCAGTACACTGATCGGGACAAATTCTGGGAGGATAGGCTAAAAATGGAAGGTAGGGATTTTTGGGATGCTGACCATCGATGGGTTGCTGGAATGGTTGGAGAACTTATCCAGGAAGGGACTAGAGATGATAATTGGGCATTTCCAGAAAAGTATTTGTCAGCTGCCCAAGAGATATTATTCCTCATTATTGATAATTTGAAGATAAGACAAATAGAAGAAATTAAAGATCCTGTTAGTCATGCTTTGAACTCCACTTTTGGCAAGACAATAACTGCTTTGATTTTCCTCGCATGGAGGATTGCACGATTAGAGGAAAGAAAAGGCGAAAAGGAAGGTATCAAATGGTCAGATGATATAAGGAATAAATATGAAAAGGTATTTGAAGAAGGGATACTCGAGGCCTATACCCTATTTGGGCAGTACTTGCCAGTTTTGCACGCAATCGATAAACTCTGGGTGGAACAAAAGATTAAGGAATTTGAAAGTATTGAAGAGCAGATGTGGTCAGTTTTCATGAGCGGCTATCTTTTTAACAGGGCACTGTATCACGAATTATACAGGCTGATGAGGAGACATTATCTGAAAGCAATATCTTATCCATTCGAGAGAGAATATGCAGAAGAAGGAGTCGTTCAACACATAGGTCTCAGCTATTTATATGGTTTTGAAGATTTTTCTGAAGATAGTCTATTTGGCAAAATGCTTGAGAGGTGGAATCCTTCGCATATGCAGGAGCTTATTAGTTTTTTCTGGATGCAAAGAAAGAACTTAATGGAATCCGCTGAGGAGGATATTTCAGATTCAAATCAAAATGAAAGACTCAAGAACAGAATAATTCAGTTCTGGAGGCGACTGCACGAAAAATACAAAGATGAGGATAGAGATTCTCTGACTGAAGATGATAAGAAAATTTTGTCACGTGTGACACTATTGGCTGTTTTCTTATCTAGAATAGACGATGAAAATGTAGAATGGCTGACGTTATCAGCTCCTTATGTCATATTAGATTTTAATATTCTTTTTTTCATTGAATACCTAGATGATCTAAAAGACAAAGGCGACAAAATTGAATCGAGTAAATACATAGGAAGAATTTTCCTGAAAATGCTCGATGAGTTTATACCTGAATACAAAGATGAAAATATCAGATCTATTGTCGAATTCCTTTATAAGACAAAAGAGGAAGAAATTGTAGATATAGCGAATGAAATCTGCAATATTTATCTTAGTCATGGGTTGGAGTTTCTAAGAGATATCTATGAAGAATATAATAGTGGATAATTGTTGTCCAAGCTTCATGATTTTATCACTCCAAAACCCTTAAAAGGAAGATTGTATAAGTACATACATAAACTGACTACCAGAGTAACAAGAACTAATGGAAGAATGAGAGGGATAATATGGCTGTCCGTTATCATGTATTCCTTGAATCCAAAAATGGGGAAGTGTCAGTAACTCGGGAATTCAACGAGAATACAGACGAAAGTAGTATTCTCATGGAGGAAATCTCCTCAATACACAAAATATGCCAGTATTTCAACTGGAATCAACCTAGAGTGTCCCAAGAAATTGGCGAGGACCTCTTCACTCTCCTAAATGGTGAAAATCGCCTACTGAAGCGTGCCCTTAATGAGGCCGATATCCGCGGTGAACCATTACAGCTCTTCATATGGAGAGAAGATTCTGTACCTGACCTACCCTTTGAATTGCTGTATGATTCTGGATTTACTGTTCCTTCAAAGATCCATGTAATACGTCATGTATCTGACTATGGGCACCAGAGGAAAGTGAACCCCCAAAATCGTCCTTTAAAAGTTTTATTCATGACATGCTCACCTCAGAATGTTACTCCTGTCCTGGATTTCGAGAAAGAGGAAGAAACCATTTTGGAGGTTACCAAAGATCTCCCTGCTGAAATTGATGTGGAAGATACTGGTTCTTTAAAAGGGTTAGCAGACTGCCTTGAACAAAATGAATATGATGTCATCCATTTATCTGGCCATGCTTACATTGAGGATGGAACACCATATTTCTGCATGGAGGATGAAGAAGGGTTCCTAGAAAAGGTTACTCCTTCTCAATTGCTGGATGCACTTAATGGAGCCCTAAAACGACCCAGATTGGTGTTTTTGTCCGCCGCTGTCTCTTTTGCTCATTATTTAGTGGCAGAACACAGTCCTACAGTAGTGGGATGGGGGCTACCAGTGTCAGACCCTGGTGCCACCATAGCTGCTTCCACGTTATACTATGAGTTAGGCAGGGGGAAATCTATTTTAGACGCAGTGTTTTCTGCTCGCCAGGAGTTGTATAACAAAGAATGGCCAGACTGGTCTTCACTTCGTCTTTTTTCAGATGGAACTCCACTAGATGTTCCTTTGGTGAAGAAAGGACAAATAAGACGGGTAAAACCACGGGATATACAATATGCATACCTACAGAATAGCCAGGTAAAAGTGTTGGAAAAAGGATTTGTTGGAAGAAGGAAGGAAATCCAGAAGGGAATTAGAAGCTTGAAGAAGGATGAACAGAAGGTTGGGTTACTTCTGCATGGAACAGGTGGTCTAGGTAAAAGCTGCCTTGCAGGGAAGATTTGTGAGCAGTTCAAAGATCATGCGTTAGTGATTGTTCATGGGGAATTAAATGCTGTCACCTTTTTAGAAGCAGCAAAGAATGCCTTTATACAAAAAGGAGATGATAATGGACTAAAAATACTTGATGAAAAAGAAGAAATGCCTGATAAAATCAGGGAATTGTGTTTATCTGTGTTTCAAAAAGGAAAATATCTCATTTTATTAGATGATTTTGAGAAGAACCTTAAAGGATATGAAAAGGGCACTCCAATAGTTTCTGAGGAGGCTGCACCCATTTTAGGGACGCTGCTGCTGTGCTTGCCTTTGGCTGTCAAGATGAGTCAGTTGATTATCACCAGCCGGTATACATTCCCTTTTACAGTGCAGGGAAGGGACCTCGTTACAGAGAGGCTGGAATCAATTGGATTGACCAGTTTCCGGGGTGCTGATGAACGAAAGAAGGTTGCTGAATTAGAAGAGATTGCTACATATGAGGATACAGTAACTCGTCAAAAGCTAATTGAGGCAGGACGTGGAAATCCGAGATTGATGGAGGCTTTAAATTTCTTATTGAAAGTGGAAAAGGATTTAGATGTTGAAGTTTTATTAAAGAAGGTCAAAGATAAACAGGAAGAATTTGTCCAGGAATCGATCTTGAAAGAGATACTAAAAAGTCAACCGCAGGACTTTCAGAAGGTTATGCAGTATACATCTGTGTATGGATTGCCTGTATCAAAGAAAGGAATTGAAATCGTGTGTAAAGGGATAAAAAATTGGGAATCATCTGTGGATTCAGGTGTTCGATTAAGTTTGATAGAAAAAGGAAAAGACAAAGTGTCCTACTACTGGGTGACTCCTTTACTGCGGGAAGCAATATTTGGAGAACTCTCAGAGGATGAACAGATGAGGTGTCATGAAGCTGCTGTAAAGCATTATCAAGCAATTGTGCCTGCTGATGGGTATCAACCAGTATATGCTTTTGAGCTGATCGATCACGCATTACTATGTGGAATGGATGAAGCAGCCATTGGCGAGGGGGGGAGGCTGCTGTCTTACTTGAGAAATGCTCTTCTATATATGGAGGCCTTGTTTGAAGGAGAGCACATTCTCTCTCACATAACAGGATTCAAAAGAAACGAGGAGTCTTCTTTTTTCTTAAATGAATTTGGTACGATACTTCATGATGTGGGAAATCCGAAAAAAGCAATTGCCTATTATGAACAAGCATTAGAAATTGATAGAGAAATCTATGGAGAAAAGCATCCTAGTGTGGCAACTACCCTCAGCAACCTGGGGTTGGCCTGGAAAGTCCTTGGAGATTCCAAAAAAGCTATTGCCTATTATGAACAAGCATTAGAAATCGATAAGGAAATCTATGGAGAAAAGCACCCTGATGTGGCAACAAGACTCAGCAACATAGGATTTGCCTGGCACGCGCTTGGAGATCACAAGAGAGCACTTGAGTACTGTGAGAGAGCATTAGAAATCGATAGAGAGATATATGGGGAGGGACATCCCAATGTAGCAAGGGATATCAGCAACATAGGGTCGGCTTGGCAGGCCTTGGGGGATTCCAAGAAAGCCATAGAATACTTTGAGAGGGCACTTTCAATTTACAGGGAGGCGTATGGGGAAAAACACCCTTATGTGGCTACTGCGCTCAGCAACATAGGGTCGGCTTGGCAGGCCTTGGGGGATTCCAAGAAAGCCATAGAATACTGTGAACAAGCATTAGAAATCGATAGAGAGATATATGGGGAGAACCACCCTCATGTGGCAATAACACTCAACAACCTGGGATTAGCCTGGCACGCCTTGGGGGATTCCAGGAAAGCCATAGAATACTTTGAGAGAGCATTAGAAATCGATAGAGAGATATATGGGGAGAACCACCCTCATGTGGCAAGAGATCTCAACAACCTGGGGTTGGCTTGGGATGCTCTTGGAGATTCAGGGAGAGCAAATGAGTATTACGAACAGGCATTTTCCATTCGTGAAGATGTCTATGGACCATCAGGAAAATATGTAAATCTTGATGAGTTAGAACACAAAGTTCGTTCGCTAATTGTAGAAGAAAATTATTCAGAAGCAAGATCCAATCTAGCTCAAATTATCGAACAAGCCCCAGAACGCAACCAATTACTGCAAAACGAATTTGGGTTTCTATACGATTTTACAGCTTCTGCCGCGGAAGATGAAAAGTGGTGGAATGAGAACAGAGAATTACTCGAGTGGCGGAAGAGTGTTTGGTGTGTGCTCTCTGATAAGAATAACATTTCCATTGACACTTTAGAAAGGAGTGAAGTTATACAAACCGAAATAAATGAAGAATTGGAAGAAATATCTGAAGATAAGGGAACAAAAGAAATATCTGATGATAGCATTATCAGTGATAGAACTGAAGAAATCGACAAAAAACTACCACATTCATCTCAGGAAAAGGGTGAAATTCTTGAAAGAGCAGTTCTGGAGCTTTTCCATCAATTTTTTACAATTGCTGAAGAGGATGAAAATATAATACTGCAAAAGTTGAGGCAACAAAAAAAAGGTACTCAATTTGGACATGATATAAGTTTTGAATGCACTATTAAGGGTAATGAGAGTGTAAAATGCCATATTGAATGTAAAAATAAAAAAGATGGAATAACTCTCCAGGACATAGCTGGTAAGCTTCTATCAACAAAGACTTATTGTCCAAATATAGATCATTGGATACTCATAAGTCCACATTCCAATCCATCAACTGAATTAGATAATTTACTATCTTTGTGGCATGAGAGAAAAGAGTATCCTTTTGAAATTCAAATATGGTGTCCAGATACAGGCGTAAAAGAATTCTTTGGGTTAAATCCCGATACTTATAATTTAATTTACGGAAAGGAAGAAGAAGAAACTCATCCACATAAGTGGTCACCAATGAAACGTCGTAAAGTCTTCAAAAAATGGAAAGAAAAACTCAAACCTGTGATTCGCTTGCCAAAAGAGTGGGAAGAATACATCCAAAATCCTTCTAGCATATTTATAAAAGGAGATAGAAAGACCGTTTTAAAGGATCTCTATGAGCATTATGTCGAAATGAGATGTATGGATGAACGAGCGAACATCTTAGGTCAATCACTGGAGCAACAGGTTTATGAATGGCTTGATGACACCGAAACACTTGCCATGGTCCTCTTAGGCGATTTTGGAAGTGGAAATACAGCTTTCACATATACTCTTTCCCGCAATCTA
>SMTZ1_10009824_pt1 | contig 11491 bp, 12 predicted proteins | sample DeeMarSWOR136_30_FD_25667 | JGI IMG/M metagenome (IMG submission 25667)
CTCTGCCCGATCCCCAACTGCAAGCTGGAGAGGCTGCTGGTCTGGGAATACGAGACCACGCCCCCTACTCAGAGATCGGATACGTGGAAATCGAGTTGGGAGAGGCGTAAAACCACTATGCAATCGATCAAAGGAAAGAAGCCGCCTGCCCTAGGCTCCTCATTGACATCGAAGGAATTCTTCCCTGGCTGAATTGAACTTACCAAGCACAAGTGCATGCTCTGTCCTTGCCCTTCTGCTTCATTCGTGATATTCGGAATGCGGACCGCAGGGCATGGAAAGACTTATGCCCATGTAATCCGCTCTGTTTATAGCGAGACATTTGCTAGAATATTTGATGGGATTTGAGTAGAAGATGCAAAGCGTACTGCCAGAATCTCTTCGACCGTCTAAGAGAACTCTGGTCCTGATTCTCGCCGTGGCATCAATAACCCTTCTCATCAGCACAGGCATCTCCATATTGCTCACCAGAACCGGCAACTTGAGTTTTCCAAGCCTCGGCAATGTGAAGGCCTATGGCGTCTTGGCCTACTGGGATGCAAACTTGCAGAATCAAGTAGATGTACTCGATTGGGGCACCATCTCGGTCGGATCATCTGCGAACGAGACCATCTACCTGCAGAGCATCAGCACCATCGATGCAACCCTGACCCTCACAAAAGCGAACTTGACCTTCTACGACGCGGAAGCGGTTGCCATACAGCCCCCGACCAACATGTCAGACTACATGACCCTCTCCTGGAACTACGATGGAAGCGTCCTCGCCGCCGGCGATGATATCCAAACAACCCTCACCCTATCGATTGAAGATGATCTGACCTTCATTCTCTACCTTGTGGAAAACGCTGTTGACGGCTTCAACTTCGACGTCATAATCCACGCAACAGAACCGATGAGCTAACAACTTCTCGGAACTTGATGTGCCTACCACAATTCGCGCGTAGGGTTTCCAGTGTTAGCATGTATGCGATCGTGCTTGGGAGCTTAGCCGCTTCCAGTTATGACGATGTCGAAGCTGAAACTTGTTATTCCTTCTATGGTGTCGGAGACTTCGAGGCTCAGCGTAACTTGAACGACGCCATCCACGGCAATAGCCTGCCCGCCGTAATCCCAAGTGAGACTCATGTCACTGGAAGCGCCAGATGGACTCCAATTCTCTGTCTCCAATGTAAGAGTCATTGAATCTGTCCCTTCATTCCTGATATAAACAGCCACAGTCTCTGTCGCTCCAACATCAATCGTGCCCCAATCAATGGAAGTAACTTCGCTTGTACATCCACTATCCCAGTAGACACCAACTCCAATCGTCTTGACGGTTCCAGTGTTGGGTATCACCACGCTTCCTAATAGACCCCAGGTTAAAGCTATCAGACCAGTGGCCACAGCAACCGCAGTTATCACCCCCAAAGTCATCTTGCTGGGTATCGTATATCACCTCCCTTACGTCTTACGACATAATAGATTGCCAATCTGTATTTAAGCTTTGCTTTACAACAGCACAACACGGATACACAGCTGAGCAACACCATACACGTATGTACCAATTGTTGTTTCAGGCGAGGACAAAGGAAACCCAACAAGCCGCAACATCCATCAGTTTCTCAAACCAGCATGCGTACCCGAGATGACCGCGAGTCCTTTGATTGCACACTTTCCCACTCACAGAACGAATGGACACCGACAATTCGCTGAGAGGAGACGAAGCCAACGTACGCCGTAGGACACCTAGCACTGGGATACCTAAATGGAAGGACTACGGGAAGACTGCTCAACCTTCACGTAAACACGCCTCTGCTGTTCCTTGCCTCCCTCCTACCGGACGTAGACTTGTTCGTCCCCGGCGTGGAACACCGAGGTCCCACCCACTCCATACTCCTCACCACCCTGGTCTTCATCCCCATCTTCATATACTGCAGAGAAAAGGCCATACCCTATTTCCTAGCCCTCGTCCAACACGCGCTCATAGGCGACTACCTTGCGGGGGGAGGAGTACAGCTGCTATGGCCGCTGAACACCATCCTATACCACGGCCTCACATTGCAGATGGCCAACCTTCTTAACGTCCTACTAGAATGGACTTTTTTCCTCGTCTGCTTCATCGTCATGATCAAGACCAGAGACGCGTGGGCCCTCCTCCAACCACACCGCTCCAACCTGATACTATCCGTCCCCCTCCTCGCCGTCCTTCTCCCCACCTTCCTCAGTCTACCCCTCCATGTTCCCCTCGTGCTCGTAATCCCACACCTTGCCTACCTCGTCCTCTTCGTCCTCTCTATAGTCATAGGCTTCAAAGCCATCCTGGCAGAACCAAGGAATGCACAGAAGGAACCAGAGTCAACCGATCACTGAAGCATCGCAATAATGGTTCTCAAATTCGTTATCAGCAATATCGCTCCCACCAACACTCCCAAAAGCCTTGCTGAGGTCTTCTTGCACGTATATGCAGCTAATGGCGCAGCTATTCCTCCACCGATAATCAGGGCAAGAACCCACTCCCAATGGAAGTTCTCCGGACCCAACAGCAACATAAATGTCAGTGTTTCCGCAACCGTGATGAAGAATTCCGAGGCATCAACTGATCCGACCACTTTTCTAGGTTGACTCTTGTTCGTCATCATCAAGGTTGGTGTCGCGATGGGCCCCCATCCCCCGCCTGCGCAGGCATCACAGAAGGCAGCAACAAAACCTAGTATCGAAAGTCCAGTTTTGGAAATCGGCTTATCGGCTATGAGAATGTGTTTTCGCAGCAGGAATCGCATGAAGATGATTAACCCGATAAGCGCCAGAAACACTGCTATTATCGGTTTTGTCACGTGAGCCGGCACGTATGAGAGCAGAACCGCTCCAATAACGCCGCCCAGAACACCAGGTACAATCAGAGGTAAGGCGACGTCTCTGCGGATGTTACCGAGTTTCCAATGCGATAGTCCAGCAAAGAGACAGGTGAATACCTCTGCAGTGTGAATGGATGCCGAGGCAATGGCTGGGGCTACTCCCAAGGCGATGATCAATGATGAAGAAGTCACTCCATACGCCATGCCTAACGAACCGTCGACGTATTCTGCGAAAAAACCGAAAATCACCATCGGAAGAAAGATCAACCATTTCAACATCGTAGGGTATTTCCCTCCGGCGCACGTGAAGATTCAACCGCGACGGGCTCATCCAAGCTCAAGCACAAGTCCAGCCCCGGCAGTTCCCTTCTTGCCCTCAATAACGAATCTTCCAAGCTCGGCAATGTCCGAGTACTTTTCTACGCAAATGGGTTCGAGAGAGACGAATCGTATCTTTCCAACATCTCCATCGCTTAGTGAAGTTGGAGATCTCTCTTTGGAAGCGAAGCTGACCGCGTCTACCTTCTCCAAGATCGATTGCACCTCACATCGCCTCTCGGCAGTTCCTACTCGGACTGCAAGCACGTCACCGGTCTGTATCTCCAAGTCAGCGAGCACCATGACCTCTGCGGTGAATTCCCTAATGGGCCGCACAGGATCCTCAGGATAGCTCACCACCTCGCCTCTCTCGACTTTTCCCAGGCCATCCACTACCAGACCGACGGAGTCGCCTGGGCCCGCTTTTCTCACGTTCTTCCCAAGCATCTCAATTTTCTTAGTCAGCCCTGTCTGTCCAGAGGGTTGAAAAGCAAGTTTCTTTCCCGTTTCAAGAACACCTGACGCAATCTTGCAGACCAGAATCTTTCCCTCCCCAAAGTCGTAAACATCCTGCACCCAGCCTCTCATCGGCTTGTCCGTAGGTGAAACTGAGGGAGATACTTTCTCGTCCAACGCCTTGACTAGAGGCAACCCCCTGTACCATCGCATTTTCTCTGACTTCTTGACCACGTTCTCTCCAGAGAGAGCCGAGACTGGGATTATGGGAGCATCCTTGTAGCCGAGCGAGGCGACAATGTGCTTCAGCTCGTTAGAAATCCCCTGGAATCGCTTCTGGTCATACCCCGCGTCATCCATCTTGTTGAGCGCAATGACTAGTTGATTGATTCCGAGCATTTTGACAAGAAACGTGTGCTCTCTGGTTTGGTTCTCTATACCCTCCTTAGCTGAGACCACCAAGACAGCAGCATCAGCTTGTGATGCGCCCGTAATCATGTTCTTTATGAACTCCTTGTGACCCGGACAATCGATGATGGTGTAGAGATACTTCTCTGTTTTGAAGGGTGTCTGCATTATGTCTAGGGTTAATCCACCCTCTCTTTCCTCTCGGAAACTGTCAAGCAGAAAGGCGAAGCGGAATTCCTTCTCTCCAGATTTCTCCAGTTCATCTCGGACCTCTTGAAGCTTCTGCTCTGGAATGACTTTAGAATCATAGAGCAGCCGTCCGATCAGAGTTGACTTTCCATGGTCTTTGTGACCTATTATCACCAGATTGACCTTTGGAAGGCTCACTCTGCCGCCCCCTCTATCAGTTGATAGAAATCGGTGATCTTTGGAACGTTGAGACCAACGGTCTTGTTGAGCGAGTAGAAGCCGTTTCTCGAATGATCTCCATATCTTCCAACCGCCTTCATCCCATGATCAGAAACTATCAAGGTGAAGTCATCCATTTCTTTCACCTGCTTTGCCAAATTCTCAAGCTCTTCATAGACCTGTTTCATCTTGCTCAAGATCCCGAAACTCAAGTGTCCGATGGCATCTGCCAAATCGAAGTAGCTCAAAACCAAATCGAACTTCCCGAGGCTTTGAAACAAGAGCTTCCTATTTTCCTTGTGATGCTTCCAGACGACTTTGTCGTAATCCTCAATGCTAGCCGCGTTGTCAAAGTAGCCCTTCAGAAGCCGTCGTTCCTCTTCATGATTTTTCTCCCTCAAGGAATACGCTGGGAGGTCTATTGCCTCTATGGAGTCAAAGAATCTCAGGAAAGTCTCCTTCGTCTCTAGTTTGAAGTTCCATTGGCCTTCTACAGGGATTATTGCCTCCATGTTCCTTCCGGTCAGGAACGACGCCCAAAGCACAACTGTTCTTTCTTGTTTGAAATCGGAAAGATCAGTCTGGCCGTACTCTTGTTGCATCAGATTTCGGCAGTCGAATTGTCTCACTAGGTTGAGATCAAGAGCATCTAGGGCCAAGATGATCATGATGTGTCCCTACATGTACCCTAGTGCCCGCAGTTTCTGCATCATGTAGGCCTTCTCCTTGTCTTGAGCTCTCCCAGCTCGCTCTGCGGTTTTGGAGGTCCTCAGTTCTTCAACAATCTCGTCAATTGTTGCTGCGTTAGATGAAATCGGCACGGTGCAAGGGTGGCACCCGAGGCTTCGATAGCGTTTTCCATCTTTTGCGAAGTACAGGGGATTGATTGGAAGCCCTTCTTGCTTGACGTATTGCCACACTTCGTACTCCGTCCAGTGAAGGATTGGGTGAATACGCATGTGAGAGTAGTCTTCAGCAGGCTTCACATACAAGTCCCACATCTCGGCTGGCTGATTCGCGTAGTCCCACTTGAACTCTTCATCTCTAGGAGAGAAGTATCTCTCCTTCCCGCGTATGCCGTGCTCGTCCCTTCTGATGGAGAGAATCAAACCATCGAATTTTTCAGCTCTAATCAGATCTTTTAGCGCTTCGGTTTTCAGCAGGGTGCAACATTCGAATCGTCCCTTCTCGGGTGACATACCCTTGGCCATTGCTTCTTCATTCTTAGCGATGACTAGATCAAGATTCCACTCCTTTGCGATCTTGTCTCTGAATTCGTATATTTCGGGAAACTTGTAGCCAGTGTCGATGTGGATAACGGGGAATGGAATTCTTCCCATGAAGGCTTTTTTGCACAACCATAGAGACGCTGTCGAGTCTTTCCCCGTGCTCCAGAGGACTCCCATTTTCTTGAATTGAGCCTTCGCCTCTCGTATGAGAGCAATACTCCTTTTCTCAAGTTCCTGGAGATGTTCACTCATCAGGTTCTCTCCCTCATTCTTCCATGCGTGTCGTACTAGTCAATGTAGCCTAAGGCTCTTAGCCGAGTTTTCACTCGTTCCTCATCCTCCTTGCTGAAGGGTTCCTCAGTTCCTTCTTCCTCTTCAGCCACAATCTCCCTCAAAACGTATGTGACGTAGCTGGAGACGGAGGTGAACCCTGTTCCCTTTATCCGTTCTTGCACCTTCTCAAACAAAAGCCGGGGTATAGAAACTGTTGTGAATTCATGTGTCTTCTTCGCGGACATGGCTAATTAAATATAATTAAAGCGTATTTAAACGTTCTGCCGTCCTCGAAATATCCACAATGAGGCATAAATCTCCTCACGTTCCCGACACCCAGCTTTCAGTATCAACCGGGAATTTCTGTCAAACAAGAAGAGAACTGACGACCGGCGATACCTATCGATAGATATGTACTCGACATCGTTTGTTTCGAAACACGGTACCAGCCGAGTATCGAGTCGATCAACCGCCTGCTTGCACCTGTCCATGGGCACATGGACTGAGAGTGTCACAATTATTGAACTGCTAGAAGAGCAAACACTTTCGCGTCATTCACGAGATTCTCCACCTTGGCATACTCATCAGGCTGATGCGCGGTCTCGTCTATTGTGCTCCAGACAACCGCAGGAATGCCTGCCTTTCTGAAGAAGGCGGCGCAGGTTCCACCGCCTATCCCCCCTACTCTAGGCTCAGTTCCTCTGACCGCTTGAATGGCCTCTTTCAGTTTGTGTACGACTTCTGAATTGGGGTCTGTGGGTTCTGGTGCAGCAGTTTTGCTCAGAAGCTCGATCTTGATCTTTGCCCCCTCGTACGTCTTTTCGAACTCCTCAACCACCAGGTGAGCGTCATTCAATATGGCATCAAGATTGTATTTGGGAAGGATTCGGCAATCGAAATAGAGCACGTCTTCTCCAGGGATGATGTTGACCGCCTCCACATTCTTATCCTTCTTGGTGGGTTCGAACGTGCTCTCTGGAGGCAGAAACTTTTCATCCTTCGCCGCGTACTTCCTGCGTAAAGATTCATCTAACGCCAAAGCATATGCCATGCCCATACGGTGCGCGTTCAAACCCTTACCTGGCGTGCTTGCGTGCGTTTGCTTCCCGAGTGTGCGAACTCGAAAACTCATCATGCTCTTCTCCGCGATTTCGATGAAATCGCCTTGCTCGTTTCCGTAGTCGGGCACGACGATCAAATCCTCTGGGTCAAAAAGCCCTCGTGCTATGAGGTGTTGGATTCCATATTTGCTGCCCACTTCTTCATCAGCCACAAACGCCAAGGCAACTGTTCGTCGAGGTCGTATTCCTAGGCTTATCAAGGCCTTCACCGCAAAGATCGATGCAATCAGCGACTGGCCGTTGTCTTCGCTGCCCCGTCCGTACACCTTGCCGTCGGCAGCTACGGGTTCAAAGGGTTTTGTCACGCTCCAAAGGGATTCTTCACCCGGAGGGACAACATCCAAGTGTGTGATGATCCAAAGCTTCTTGGTCGCATCCTGACCCTTGTTGTAGGCGACGATATTAGGTCTGACCTTGGAAGGGACTCTCGCGTCTTCAGCGTCGTAGTGTTCTATCTTGTCAAACCCCATTTTCGTCAACATTCGAACTAGCGCCTGTGACTTCTTCACTTCGCCTTCCCCTCCATTCTCTGGAGCTATCGCGGGAACTCGCACGAGCGCCTTTAACGCTTCGACCATCTCACCTTCCGATTCGTCAATTTCCGAAAAAAGTGGACCAACGTTCACAGGCATCACCATCGCCTAACGGTTGCGCTTTGACCCAATTTAAGTTTCTGCGTCCGCTGCGTTGTGCAGGAGGAGACGCAAAGAGAGTCGCCCGTCCTCAAGAGCTCTGTCAATGTGCACGCAGAGAGCAAAACTAAAATGCAGCTTTCTCTGAAATGGGGAAGATGAGGTGCTTTCATGGTCGACCCGAGAGATGCTCGACTTGCAGACATTCTTGTCGATTATTCAATCGAGCTGAAGAAGGGAGAGAACGTTTGCTTACTCACCGACTCAATCCAGACACTGCCCTTGTTTCTTGAAGTATACAAGAAAGTCATCGTAGGTGGAGGATACCCCTATCCTCACATTCTCCTCGACCCGCACATCGGCTTTGAAGGCATGGATCATACATTGCTGAAATACGCTTCAGAAGGACAGCTGAAACACCTTTCAACCCTCAGACTGAACGAAATGAAGGAGATGGATGCCTACGTCCGAATCGGCGGACCCGCAAACAATCAGGAACTGAGCGGCATCGATCCGAAGAGAATATCCATGAGGAGAAAAGCGACAAAATCAATATTAGATGAAAGGTTGAGAAAGAAGTGGGTCGTCACTAGGTATCCCACGCCCTCCATGGCCCAAGCCGCAGGGATGTCCACCGAGGATTTCGAGGAATTCTTCTACAACGCCTGCCTCATCGATTGGAAACGTCAAGAAGAGAAGCAGGAAACCCTGAAGAAGAGATTCGACAGTGGAAAGATTGTCAGAGTGCTGGCAGAAGACACCGACCTGAAGGCCAGCATAGAAGGCCGGAAGTGCACAAAGTGTTACGGAAAGAGAAACATGCCCGACGGCGAAATCTACTTTGCCCCCAACGAAACGTACACCACAGGGTACATCAAATACACGTACCCCTACAACATGCAGGGCCAAACGATTTCGGGAATATTCCTCAGATTTGAGAAGGGAAAGATAGTCGACTTCAAGGCGGACACAAACCAGAAGGCCTTGGAAGCGCTCATAAACACAGATGAAGGCGCACGACGACTCGGCGAATTCGGGATCGGAACAAATGAAGGCATAACCCAATTCACCAGCGAAACCCTCTTCGACGAAAAGATCGAGGGCACCGTCCACATTACCCCGGGAAATGCCTACGAAGATAGCGGAGGCTTGAACAAATCGGCAATACATGCCGACATCGTCAAGGACTTGAGAAAAGAAAAGGGCGGCGGGGAAATTCAGATAGACGGTGAAGTCATCCAAAAAGACGGAAAATGGCTCCTCTAGCGCATGCACGGATCGTTCGACTCTTTTCACCAGTAGCTTCACTTTGAAGAGAGATTGCTTAGTCTTTTCAGGTTTCTACCCTGTACCCGTCCTCTACAACATGAACTGAACGGTTGATGCAGACTGTGAGGCTGGTTCGCTACCTACAATCCAACATGGAATCTTACGGCGTTTTGCTCGACCGTGAGATTGTATGTCTGCTCGCGTTGCCAAAGGCACTGAAGTATGCTCCTCCTCTGACGTTCGATGGACTCATAACTCTGGGCAGTAGGGGCATAGAGATAGTGGATCGACTGGTGAGAAGCTCAACACAGATGGAGAGAAGGAATGCAACCGTTGGTCTTGATGACGTAACGCTGCTAGCCCCAGTACCCGCGCCACCAAAATTGGTCTGCTTGGGTCTGAACTACAGAGACCACGCGAAAGAACAGGGCAAAGACCTGCCAGAGGAGCCAATCATATTCATGAAGCCACGCACAGCCGTAATTGGCACTGATACACCAATAGTCCGACCAAGCTCTGTGAAGCAGCTGGACTATGAGGCGGAATTGGCAGTAGTGATAGGTGAGAAAGGAAAGAATATCCCGATTTCAAAGACGTGAGTGCCCGTGACATCCAGTTTAAAGACAGGCAATGGACGAGAGCGAAGAGCTTTGACACTTTTGCGCCCATGGGACCCGGTATCACGACCGCCAACCAAATCGCTGATCCGAATAATCTGGGCATTCGCGCAAGGGTGAATGGTGAACTGAGACAAGATTCGTCCACCAAGAACATGTCTGTTGGAGTCCATGAGATCATCCACTACATCAGTCAAGTGATGACTCTCGAACCGGGTGACGTAATCGCAACTGGAACGCCAGCTGGAGTCGGGGTCTTCATGAAGCCCGAACCCAGGTTCCTGTCGCCAGGCGACTTGATTGAGGTTGAAATAGAGAAGATTGGGACTCTGAGAAACCTTGTCTCAAAAGAGGGGCAATAGCCTTGAAGGATCAACTTTTGGAACATGCATGCTAGGAAAGCAGGTTCGTATTCCCCATTCTCACGTTCTCTAGGTGTTCACTTGCCGCTTCGAGGCATCGGTATGCCAGATCGCGACTTGTGGTGGGAAGGTCTGTAAGCATGTAGTGTGGATAGAAGGCTAGCAGTGTATAGGGAATTCTCGAGTCTATGTCCGCTACGAACCTCGCCAAGCCTTCAACCTCTTCCGCATCTACATATCCAGGAACGAGGAGGGTGCTAGCAGTCAAGACGGGCACTTCTGCTCGCTGCTCTAAGGACCTGTCGCCAATCATCCTGAAGCTCTCCAGCGTAGGAACACTGGAAACTCCGCTCATAGCCCTGTTTAAGTTAGGATTCCAAGCCTTCAGGTCAAACTTGACTACTCCACCGCTCTTCAAAGATAGCTCTGCGGCTTTGAGGGCGAACTCCCTCTTCCAGTAACCATTCGTCTCCCAACACACTCTCAGGATACGCTCCTCGTCTCTTGCCCTCTGAGAAGCAAGTTGGCTCGTCTTGAGAGCGTGCGGCATCTGCACAGACGGATCGCCCCCAAAGTAGCATATGCATGAGACGTGAGAGTCTGCCTTGGCGGCTAGGCTCTCAGCACTCACGACTGGTTCGAGCTTGACAGACAGATGCTTGTAGTGCCAGTTCTGACAGTAGAGGCAGTCCAAACTGCAGGCACCGTAGAAGACAGCAAGATTTGAGTAGCCTATTTCGGCCGAAGGCTTGTAGGCAAAATTCGGATATCCCGCGCCCGTGCATCCAGAGCAGAACCACCACGCCACGCAGTTCGTTGGCAACGGATCGTAGTACCAATCTAGGATGCCGGCTTTCGCTGTTCCTCCTTTCCGGATAAGTCGACCGCCAAGATTAAAGACTAGACCACAGAAGCCTCTTTCGCCCAGCGGGATTTTGCAGTCGTTGGCGCACATGCCACATGACAATCCATCAGAGGCTTGGGGCGGTTTTGGAGGTAAACCGAACTTCTGTCTGCTCTCTGCATGAACCTTGTCGGTCACCTCAAGTGCCCTCTCAGGCGTCTCTCTGATACACTGGAGACAGACACCTAGCTTGCTGGAAACGGTCGGTGACCTCTCGTGGCAGATTCGGCATCTTCCCAACGTGTGCACCATGAAAAGAGGGGGTCACTATTCCTGGTTGTTGTCAATTGCCAGAGCAAAATCTCGTAACTACACCTGTTCTTGCAGAAACATGTTAAGAGGGCAAGCGCCTGCTCATCACGTAGGCACTTTCACCGTCGCTGTAGTAGTGTCTTATCCTGCGCTCCACTTCAAAATCCAGCTTCTTGTACAGTCCAACAGCAGCAGTGTTGGTGACTCTGACTTCCAGGAATAAATTCTCACAATCATAAGCTGCTAAAGCCTTCATGACCGCCTTCATTAGGGCAGAAGCCACGCCACGCCGTCTGAAATCGGGCAAGACGGCTAGAGAGATTAGATGACCTCTCTTGGCTCCACCCAACAGGACAAAGCCGAATCGTTGCTCGACTCTGCACATCGCATATCCCACAATCTCGTTGC
>SMTZ1_10006827_pt1 | contig 11490 bp, 10 predicted proteins | sample DeeMarSWOR136_30_FD_25667 | JGI IMG/M metagenome (IMG submission 25667)
AATTCTGTTCGGATTGCCACCCCTAATCGGCAAAGTGCTCTGGCCCGATCTGACCGCATTGCAATATTTTTCCAACATTACCAAGCCAGATGAAAATATCTACATCGCTGTCGTGCTTCATTATATGCCTGCGGGAATGGTCGGCATATTTCTTTCTGCAATGATGGCAGCTTCCATGTCTGCCATGGACAGCGCCTGGAATGCGCTCTCTGCCATTGTTTCGGTTGATATTTATAAAAATTTCTTCAAGCCCAATGCATCTGAAAAAGAAGTGCTGGTCGTGGGGAGAGTTTCCGTGATCTTTTTCTGTGTGTTTGCCATTGCTATGGCGTTGTTTATTATTCATAGCGAATATGGTGTATTCACCTTTACCAGCATCTTTTTCGGTCTGACTGGCGTTCCTGTGGCAATTCCACTTTTCCTTGGAATTATAGTGAAGAAAATTTCCCGTTGGTCTGCCATATCTTCGATTATTGCAGGAACATTGATGGCATCTGTTGCCAGATTTACACTGAAGTATACGTTGGGTCCGCAATACCTCATCACAGTCGCCATTACTTTGCTTTTCATCTTCCTCTCCCAACCATTGGGAAATTTGTATAATCGAAACAAGAAACAAGCGCTAATGGCGAGTACGGTTTTGGGTATCGTCCTGTGGATATTTTTCATGACGGCCAATTCAAATCCCAATCTTTCATTCTCCATCTTTGGTGCCATTGGCGATTCAGGATTGGTCGGCATCCTTGTTTCATCCTATTTTTGGGTAGCAATCAGCGCCATTGCTTTTATCGTGCTATCGTACAAATTTTCAGCAATCTATGCAAAGGATTCACTTGCCAGCCAGGAAAATGTCAAAGCATTTTTTCAAAAAATGGCTACGCCAATCGATGTGGAAAAAGAAGTCTTTTCTCGTGGCGAAAAGGAAGTCAATGTATTCCCCCTCGTTGGTGGAATTGCAATAGGATTATCAGTGCTTTCGTTACTAATACTGGTAGTTCCAGCAGCTCGAACAAAGATGGGTGTTAATATTACTGTAAGTGCTATTTTGTTTTTAATCGGATTGGCAATGGTGCTGTCGAAGTATTTTGTTCGTGAGACGGCAGATGTGAGAAGTAAGAAAACAAGTGATAGTTTACCACCTATGTAACTTTATTTTGATCTCAGAACAGAGATTAACGATTTGCGATTTTGGAAGTATTTCTGATTTCATGAATTTTGATCTTCGCTAGAGACATTCCCTCTTAAATCAAAAATCGTTTATCTTTATTCGTAAATCAATTTTTTTCATAACAATGGAGCAAACCTTTGAAAGCCCTGACCTTTCACGGAAAACAAACCATCAAATATGAAAATGCCCTTGATCCTCAAATCGAGCATCCAACAGATGTCATTGTGAAAGTCTTGCTCTCTGCCATTTGTGGCTCAGACTTGCATGTCTACCATGAGCGGGAAACTGGTCTCGATTATGGTACTGTGATGGGACATGAATTTGTCGGGGAAATTGTTGAAACAGGAAGTGAAGTAAAATCGTTTCAAATAGGAGACATTGTTGCCTGTCCCTTTAGCACCAACTGTGGCGAATGTTTTTATTGTCGAATTGGGCTTACGGCTCGCTGCACCAAAGGACAATTATTTGGCTGGGTTGAAAATGGTTTGGGACTGCACGGCGGACAGGCGGAATATGTTCGAGTGCCATTGGCCGATTCATCTTTGCTGCGACTGCCAGAAAATATCTCTCTCGACGAAGGATTGCTTTTGGGCGATATTTTTTCAACTGGCTATTTTTGTGCGGAGATGGCAGAAATAAATCTGAACGGAACGTACGCCATTGTTGGTTGTGGTCCTGTGGGATTATTGGCAATTTTGGGAGCGAAAGAATTGGGTGCTGTGAAAATTTATGCCATCGATGCTGTCACCGAAAGATTGGAAATAACAGAAAAATTCGGTGCTATTCCCATAAATTACCAACATGAAAATCCAGTTGAACTCATTCGTGAAGCTACGGAGGAACGGGGAGCTGATGCAGTGTTGGAAGTGGTGGGAAGCCAAAGCGCAGGACGACTGGCTTTTGATTTGGTAAGACCAGGGGGAATCATTTCAACCGTCGGTGTTCACACTGAAAAATATGTTGCTTTTTCGCCTGTGGAAGCTTATAATAAGAATATCACTTACAAAATCGGACGCTGTCCTGCTCGGTATTACATGGAAAAACTGCTACCCATTGTTCAGTCGAAAAAGTATGATTTGACGGCTATTATTTCCCATCGATTGCCGTTGGCAGAAGGCGTTCGGGGATATGAAATTTTTGATAAAAAATTGGAGAATTGTGTTAAAGTTGTTTTGGAACCTTGATAAATGGACTCCACCTTGTAAGCAGTGCATTTATCTAATAATGAAAAGGAAAAGATATGCTCTCACGAAAAGAATTTCTAAAACTATCTGGTTTAGCTTCTGGTCTGCTTTTATTAAATCCCTTTGCGTTAGTTTGTAAAAAACAGACAGGCAAATCTGGAAAATTAAATCTCCTTTTTTCTCCCGATGAAATTCCAGCAATCAAAAATCGGCTGGAGTCTCCCCTCTTTAAAAAATTCTGGGAAGAAACCTTAAACACAGATCTGGAAGACGATCTGAAATTCATGGAAACAGGGATCGAATTTAACAATCAATTACGGCACTTGCCTCGTGTCGATAATATTTTACAAAGAGAGGCTTTTATCTATGTCATAACTGGCGATAAAAAACGAGGCGAAATTGCAAAGCTGGCACTTGAAAAAATTCTTCAATTTAAAAAATGGGATTATTTTCTCGAAGCGGGAAAAGATGTGATCGGCTTGCAACGGGCACCATTTACTACGCAGACCATTGTGCTGACGTATGAGTGGATTGAAGATTTATTGTCAGAAGATATGAAAAAAGAAGTCATTGCCCAACTGCCTGAAAAGGGTATTGAACCGTGCTATCGTAGTTGTTGGGGAATGCTCAATAAAGAAAAAGTTGTCGGCTGGCAATTCGATCCTGAGAGCAGTTTTTTCGAAGAGCGAGATATGCGGAAATGGCCATGGATTTTGTCTCGAACCAATTTACGAGCTGTGCCGATGAGTGCCCTGGGACTCGGCGCTATCTTTTTGGAAGGACGTCATTCCCGTGTGCCCGAATGGATGAATGTGGTGAAGCAGACCTACGATGAATTTTATGATATGTTTGAAAAGGACGGCAGCTATGGCGAAGGGACTGGCTATTGCAATTATACTGCCAGTGAGTTGATTTTATTTCTCAATATTTTAGAACGGAAGAAAAAAGAGGATTGGTCAGGCAAAATCAATTGGCAAGGTGTGATGGATTTCTTTTTAATGACTCGAATGCCAAGCAATCAACATCCCGAGGGACATGTTAATTTTGGTGATGGTGGTGGTGGATTCTGGTCAGATGTCGGGTATTGGATTGCCAGAAAATTCAAAGATAGTCAGGCGCAATTTGCAGCAAAGCACCACAGCAGAGGGGATCGATTTCTCTCCGCTGTTTTTTATGATCCATCCGTTGAAGAAAAGAAACCCCAAGCTAAATGGTTCTACCGCCATTTTGATATCGGTTGGGTGGTTGTCTCAACAGGATTCGAAAAGGACGATTTTGTGGTTGCCATGCGCAGTGGTGGTCCTGCAAATCATGAAAATGCCGATCGTAACAGTTTGATTTTAAAATACTATTCGGAAAATTTATTAGTCGATAACTGGCATCCGCCATACAGTCACGAACACCCAGCCTGGGCATTGCGGACTTCGCCAGCACATAATACTGTTTTGATCGATAACAAGGGGCATCAATATCACGATGGATTGGAAGGAACCAATGCCTCACTGGCAGAAGCAAAAGTTGTTAAAGAAAATAAAACGGATGATTACGCCCTCTTCACCAGTGATGCCACCCAGGCATATCAATTGGTAAATGAAAACGTGAAAAATGTCAATCGAATTTTCCTGACGGTGCCCGAAATGAAATTAATTCTGGTGGTCGATTGTTTGGTGACAAAAGAGCAACCTGCCAATTTTAAGGCAAGATGGTTTGTCGAAAATGAAGACAAAAATGGAAAAATCCAAACCGATGGCAAGAAATTTACCTTCCTTCGTCCCCAAGCAAAGCTGGTGGGTGTGTGCGACAGTGATCATGAAATTTTATTGAAAAGCGATAACTTCCCTGTCCCTGAAGAGCATGGTATTTATCCTTTCATGGATGTAGCTGCTCAAAAAGCTGGAACAAAGGTTGTCATTCTCACGGCGGCTGCCGCCATCCGTAATGACGACCCCCTGCCGATTTTTGATCTAAAAAAGATTGAGAATGGATGGGAATTAATGGCTGAAAATAATCAACAAAAAATTCAGGTGAACATCTCAACTAAAGATATTTATCCAGAATTATCGGTTGTCATGTAGATAAAAAGAGAGCAAAGTGACCGTCACCTGCGAGGTGACGGTCACTTTTTGACTCTTGAAAGGAATGCAATAAATGTTAAATCTCGAAAAATCGAAAAAACTTTTCACTCACGCCCTGGAAATTATCCCTGGCGGAACCAATACCAATGCCAAACGGGTTTACAATCTGCTTGATGTGGATAATTTTCCCGCTTATATCGAACGGGGCGATGGTGCCTATTTGTGGGACATTGATGGCAACAAATACATCGATTACATCGCAGCGCTGGCGCCAATCAATATTGGCTACAACCATCCCAGGATCAAAGCAAAAATCAAAGAACAATTGGAAAAAGGAAGCCTTTTCTCACTGCCCAGTCCAAATGAAGTGGAACTGAGCGAAATGCTGATCGAAAAAATTCCCTGCGCTGAAATGGTGAAAATCATGAAGACAGGAGCAGAAGTAACGTCAGCAGCAATACGTGCTGCAAGATTGGCAACGGGAAAAGAAATGATTCTAAGCTCAGGCTATCATGGCTGGCACGATTGGTGGACAGCGAAAATTGGAGAAAAAGGAATTCCTTCCTGCTATAAAAATTTGATCGAGGATTTTGAATTCAACAACTATTCCCAATTGGAAAAACTGGTTGACAAACATGATGGAAACATCGCCTGCATCATTCTGACGGCTGCTGCTTACGGTGACGAACCAAAAGATGATTTTCTTCAAAAGATCCGCAAGCTGGTAGATGAAAAAGGAATCGTATTGATTTACGATGAAATCATCACTGGTTTCCGATGGGCAATGGGCGGCGCACAGGAAAAATACGATGTCATCCCAGATTTAGCAGCATTCGGAAAAAGCATGGCGAACGGGATGCCGATCTCTGTTCTTGTTGGTAAAAAAGAATTAATGGCACCTTTGAAAAATAATTTGATCACCTCGACCTTCGCCAACGAAGCGCTCTCCATTGCCGCTTCAATCGAGACAATCAAAATAATTGAAGAAGAAAATATTATCCAGCGACTGTATAATATTTCAGATAAATTACGAGCAGGAATTTCAGAAATCAGCCAGCAACATAATTTTGAGATCGATGTCATGGATCCAACACCTGCCGTAAAATTTGAATTTTTAATTGGAGATGCTGAGCTGAAGAAAAATTTGACGCTGGAATTTATCAAACAATGTGCCGCAAATGGAATTCTGGTCAGGCAGGATGGAACAGAAATTTCATTGTGTGTGATGGCGGCGCTGAGTGATAAGGATATTGATTATACGATAAATAAGTTTAAGGATATAATTGAGAATTTAAATTTTGATTAAGCAAAAATAATTTTCTTGATTCTATAGGAAAAAGATAGTATTTTAACTTTGTTATTATATTTTTTAAAATTGCTAATAGAATAAAAGGGGTTCTATTATGAACGTTATTAATTTAAAAGAAAAGGCTTTGAAGTTAGTGAATGATCTCCCTGATGATGCAACCTGGGACGATTTAATGTATAAAATCTATGTACAGCAGGCAATTGAAGCGGGGCTTAAAGACAGTGATGCTGGAAGAACCATGAGTGTGAAAGATGTTAGAGCAAAATTTGGGCTATCGAAATGATTGTTGAGTGGACAGAAAACGCAATTTCACACCTCAATAATGTTTATGAATACATCGCTCAGGATTCCACATTTTATGCAAAGCGCACAGTAGATAAAATCACTCGAAGATCAGAACAAATTGCTGTTTTTCCTTTTTCAGGACGAAAAGTGCCTGAATATAATACAGAAGATATCAGGGAAATTATTGAGTATCCATACCGAATAATCTATCGTATAAAGCCCGACGTGATTGATATCATCGCCGTTATTCATAGCGCAATGTTACTTCCTGAAGATCTGGCATAATTTTTTTACTGAATGAGGCAGTTATATTTGGAAATAATTTAATGAAAAAAAATAGCCAAGCAAAATTTTCAAGAGCATTTCGCCTGCCAGTTCCTCATCCCGAGGAAAAATTCATTTTGCATTCAATTTTAGATATAGAAATTTACTGCTAAAAATTTTTAAAAATCACCAAGGAGCAAGTACAAAGACATGAAATTATCATTCTCCACCCTCGGCTGTCCCAACTGGGATTTAAATCAAGTTATTAAAAATGCAAAAATTTATGGATTCAATGGCATCGAAATCAGGGGCATCAAGGATCAACTCGATGTGTCAAAGCTGCCAGATTTTGCCAATCGATCAAGAGAAACCCGAGAAAAATTTGCTGATGCGGAGATCGAGCTAATATGTTTCTCAAGCTCGATTCGGATGGCAGAGCCAGATCAATCAAAACGACGTGAACATCTCGATGAATTAAAGCGCTATATTGAATTGTGTTATAATTTTGGCACCCCATTTATCAGAATTTTCGGCGGCGAAATCAAAGATATTCCATGGGATCAGGCAATTGATGAAGCAGCAGAAACACTGGATCAAATGATCGAAATCATTGATGATGTTAATTGTAAAATTGTAATTGAAACCCATGACGATTGGATGGCGGCGGATCATTTCAAAGCATTAATGGAACAAGTAAACTCTGAAAAAGTTGGTATTTTATGGGATGTAAATCATCCGTTTATGTTCATCGGCGAAGATCCCGAAGAAACCTGGGAAAAAGTTGGGAAATGGATTTATCACACCCATTGGAAGGATTCAAAAATTGCTATCGATACGATCATGGGATTCGAACCATGCCTGATGGGCGATGGAGATCTTCCACATGAGCAGATTTTCGATGTGTTGGTGAATGGTGGGTTTGATGGATATTTGTCATTAGAATGGGAGAAGCGCTGGCATCCAGAATTGCCTGATCCCGAAGTTGCGTTTCTGCAATATGTCGAGTATATGAAAAGGTTGATGGAAAGATAATCTTTTCCCATAACATTTACTAAAAATTGCTATATATCATAAAACATTGGAAATCCACTTCCAATATTTTATAAATTTATTGGAACTAAGAAAATATTTTATGACTTCAAAACAACGTGTCCACGCAGCACTAAAACGAGAACCTGTTGATCGAATCCCGATTTTTATGTGGTTCCATCCTGATACTGCTATTCGGTTGGCGAAGCTGTTAGAAATTCCACCAAATTATGTTTCGGAGGCAATGGGCGATGATGTGCGACAAACCTGGGTCGGCAATAATTATGCAATGGAAGGGATTGTCCACCAAAATGATGGCGAAACGCATGTCGATGACTGGGGCATTGAATGGATCAAGCAAGGACCATTCAACCAGATCAAATTTTATCCGCTTCAAAACGCTGGCACTGATGAAATCATGGGCTACGAATTTCCTCATCATCAAATTGATCACTTATTACAAAATATGGTGCCCATTATGGCGCAAGCCGATAACTATTTTATCGGCTGCGATGTGTCTCCCTGCCTGTTCGAGATGATCTTTCGACTTAGGGGTATGGAAAATGCGATTCTCGACCTAGCGGGTGCTCCTGAACTCAGCAACGAATTGCTGAAACGGAGCGCTGACTTTGCTGTCGAGCTCAGCAAAAAAGCCTGTGATCGATTTGAATTGGATTGGCTTTGGACAGGCGATGACGTCGGCGGACAGCAGGCAATGATCATGAGTCCCCAGTGCTGGCGGGACATGATTCGTCCCTATCTCGAAAAAATTTTTGAAGTTGGAAAATCAAAAGGACTCTGGGTTGCCTATCATTCCTGCGGTGCGATTCGACCAATTATCCCCGATCTCATTGAAATGGGACTGGATGTGCTCAATCCGATTCAGTGTAACTGTCCTGGAATGAATCCGTTCGATTTGAAAAAAGATTTTGGAGAGCATCTTACTTTCATGGGCGGTGTCGATACCGTGGATTTACTCCCCAATGGATCGGTTGATGATGTTAGAAGGGAAACGACAAAATTAATCGAAGGCATGACGATCGACGGTGGGGGATTTATTTTAGCTGCTTCCCATACCGTTCCACCTGAAACACCGATGGAAAATATTTTTGCGATGTATGATGTGGCGGGAGTAAGTCGAGAGGAAATATTGGATCGGGCGGCGGATGTCCGCCATCGAATAAGCAAAATTCAAAAAACAAAACACAAATAAATTTCAATTTTTTCCAATCCGCCAGTAAGCGGAAAACAACCCAACGGATATTAATTTTTTTATCCGTGGGGGAATCTGTATTAGAAGAGGAAATCATGCCCCAAAAACTCGGTTTCGGAATTATCGGTATTGGCAATATTTCAGATTTTCATGCCCGATGCATCAGACAAATTGAAGGCTGCGAATTAAAAGCAATCTCCAGCAGATCAGAAGAAAAAGCTAAAAAGGCATCATGCGAATACAATGTTCCTTATTACACGAATTTTTTGGATTTAATAAATCGAGATGATATTGATGTCATCAGTATCTGCGCGCCCAGCGGTATGCATCTCGAGCCATCAATAGCAGCAGCGGAGGCAGGAAAACATGTCATTGTCGAAAAGCCAATTGAGATCACGCTGGAACGGGCAGATCAAATCATCCATGCATGTCAGGAAGCAAACGTGAAATTGGCAGTGATTTTTCAAAATCGATTTAGTGAAGCTGTGCAACGTTTGCGAAAGGCGATTCAGCAAGGGCAGCTCGGCAAACTGATCCTGGGCGATGCTTATATCAAATGGCATCGAACCCAGGAATATTACAACACAGGCGGCTGGCGAGGTACTCTCAAAGGCGATGGCGGTGGCGCTTTGATCAATCAGTCTATCCACTCGATTGATCTGCTGCAATGGATCATGGGACCTGTAAGGTCAGTCTCTGGAAAAGTGGGAACATTCACACATCCTATCGAAGGAGAGGATATGGCATTGGCGCTGCTTACCTTTGAAAATGGCGCCATGGGGGTAATTGAAGGCTCGACCAGCATCTATCCAGGATTCCCAGAACGATTAGAAATTCACGGGGAAAAGGGTACTGTAATTCTGGAAGTAGGACGAATTAAAACTTGGGAAATCAAGGGTGCGCAACAGCAGCCAGAAGAATTAATGGTTGATGACAAATCTGGTGGTGCATCCGATCCCACGGCAATCAGCATCGAAGGACACCTGGCGCAATATCGAGATTTTGTCGATGCCATCCAGAATGATCGGGAGCCGATGGTAAACGGTTTCGAAGGGAGAAAAGCTTTGGAGATTGTACTGGCGATTTATCGGTCTTCGAGAAAAGGAAAGATGATTCAGTTGTGATTTACATTTGCTATTGTTTTGGATGGGGGACTGAATAATTGGATTACTGGAGTGTTGGATTCTTGGAGTTTTGGAACTCAGAAATCAGCCAGTTTATTGATCAACTCTGGATTATATTGGATAATAAATCAGTAAGATCTGCACTCCACTAAGCCATCAATCCACTACTCCACCAATCCCTGTTATTTTTAAAGCAATTTAGAATGAATATAAATCAAATCAAACGTTATAAAAGCACCACCCCATGGCAATTATCACAACCTTGATAACCAAACTCATTCCGCTCTACGTCATCATCCTGTTCGGTTACCTGATCGGTCGTTATTCGGAGATCAACCAGAAAACAATCGCTAATTTGCTGATAAATCTCATCTCGCCAGTCATCACATTTGGCTATATTGCCAGAGCCCCATTCAATTTTTCAACAGTGACCATTCCGATCACTTCCCTGTTGATCGGGATGTTAATGGGATTCACTTTTTACTATCTATCTAAATCAATTTTTAAGGATTCAACAGCAAACCTGGTGGCGCTGGCAGCATCCACGGGGAACATTGGATATTTCGGAATACCGCTTTTTGTCATGCTGTTTGGTGATGATGGATTGGGCAGTTATATGTTGGCTGTGATAGGTTACCTGGTATATGATTACACCATCGGATATTATTTTGTGGCACGAGGTCATTATGATATTCGCACCAGCTTAAAGCGCCTGTTGAAGCTGATACCCATGTACGCTACCTTAGCAGGACTCATCTTTTCGATGTTTCAAATTTCGGTGCCACCGCTTTTTTCAGAACTGCTGACCAATTTTCGGGGAGCTTTTGTTGTGCTGGGAACATTGCTCGTGGGAACCAGCATCTCCCGATTGCGTATTCAATCCATTGATTGGAAATATTTGTTGGTCACTTTTGCGGGTAAATTTGTAGCATTTCCGCTGCTGGCTTTTTTCATCATTATCATCGACCAGCACCTGTTTCAAATTTATAACCAGACATTTTATCATATATTGTTTATCTTTTCCGTGGTGCCTCTTATGGTTAATGTCGTCGTTTTTGCATCGCACCTGGATGTACAGCCAGAAAAGGCAGCAGCAGCGGTTTTTATCAGCACCATTTTTGCCTTGTTTTATATTCCGATTTGTTTTATATTATACCAGATTGTTGTTTAATAAGTTGATTTCTTTCATCTTTAATTCTATTAGGCATGGAATATTAATTGATAAGGAGTATTGGATTGTTGGAGTAATGGAGTAATGGCGGTTTGGAGTAATAGATAGGATGAGACAATTATAATCCAATAATCTAATACTCCATCACTCCATATCACTCTAAAATCTAACTGCTACTTATTAGACTTAAATAGCCTATTTTAAAAAATTAAGTTGTAACGCGACGGAGGATTCAATGCGTGATGGTATGAACTATGCGCCAAAGGCTGCTGTGGAAAAAGTATGTGAAAAGGGAAATTTTCCCATTGCAGCGATTGGCCTGGAACATGGACATATTTATGGAATGTGCCAAAGTTTGGAAGCAGCGGGCTCCAATGTTGTGAAAGTTTATGCTGAAGACCTGAAAAAAGTTGAGCAATTCCAGAAACAATTTCCCGATGCAAAATCAGTTTCATCTGAGGCTGAAATTTTGGATGATAGATCAATCAAAATGGTCGCTGCGGCACACGTACCTTCTGAGAGAGGCCCTCTGGGACTTCGGGTGCTGGATCACGATAAAGATTTTTTCACGGATAAAGCACCGTTTACCAAATTAGCCCAATTGGAAGCTGCCAGAAAAAAGGTGAAGGAGACGGGTAAAATCTGGGCGGTCTGTTACAGTGAACGTG
>SMTZ1_10006831_pt1 | contig 11489 bp, 14 predicted proteins | sample DeeMarSWOR136_30_FD_25667 | JGI IMG/M metagenome (IMG submission 25667)
GGACGATAGCCGACCTGGAAGGCAGCGATATCATCAAGACATATCATGCGGCTGAAGCTCTGCAGTACCGCCACAAAGAAATACTCTGAACACTAGAAGAAGATGAGCCTCAGAACTGCGGCCGCGATCAACAACAGGCCGCCAATAATTAGAGATATCCTCCCTCCAATGCCCCAGGCTCCTAGCCAGGGACGCTTCGGCTCATGGGTAATGAACTCCTTGACGTCCCTTCGGCTTGCCAAAGAGCTGTAGTAGGTGCGTGTCTCCTTCCTGTTCCATAGTGCCAGGGCGATACCCGTGAGTGCAAAGAACAAACCCAGCGCAAGGATAGCCTGCCAACTGGTAGACGCCATCTCCTCCCACACACCTCACGAGTGATTCCGATCTCTCGCCTTGCCTATTTGATGTCGATAGTCGCTCCAGCAGCCTCGAGTTTCTGCTTTATTGTCGCGGCCTCCTCCTTTGAGATGCTCTCTCTTACAGCCTGCGGAGCCGCTTCCACTAAGTCTTTGGCCTGCTTCAACCCCAAATCAGTCACCTCACGTACCGCCTTGATCACATCGATCTTCTTCTCCCCAATGGCCTTGAGTACGACAGTGAACTCCGTCTTCTCTTCCTCGGGAGCCTCTTCCGTCACCTCTGTGGGTGCTGCGGCAGGTGCTGCTGACGCCACAGCCACGGGAGCAGCACTTACCCCGAATTCTTCCTCGAGGGCCTTGACTAGATCAGCAAGATCCATCACCGTCATGCTCTTGACGGCGGCAAGGATCTCCTCCTTGGTCATTGATCTGGGCTCCTTTGTTGCCTCGGCCTTGGCAGGCTTCTTCTCCTTCTTGACGACCTTCGTCTCTTCTTCAGGTGACATCATGACCTCCTTCTTCTATATAAGCGAGTTCCCGAGCCATAGCCTCGAGGACGTTCCTCAGTCCTTGTAGAGGGTACCTCAAGGCATCATGGAAACGCCTTATGGGCGCCTGCAACTGGCTCACCAATTGAGAGACGAGCCATTCCCTGGGAGGCAGGCTGGCCAGGGCAACCACCTCCTGAGGGTTCAGCACACGCTCGCCAAGCAGCCCCCCTTTGATTCCCACCGCAGACTCCCTCGATCTAATGCATTGGCTAATAACCTTCGCCGCGCGCGCAGCGTCATCGTAGCCAAACGTTAGAGCCGTAGGGCCATCAACGATGTTCATGATCTGTTCCATGCCAACCTTTCGTGCAGCAAGGCGAACGAGGGTGTTCTTGACCACGCGACACTCTATTGTCGCATCGGCAAGGGCCCACCGGAAGTTAGCCAGTTCCTTTGCGGTAAGACCTTGATAGCTGGTAGCGATGACAAGCCTGCTGCGAGACAAGCTATCCGCAAGTTGAGCAACGATCTGCGTTTTTCTCTCTCTTAGCATATGCCCACCTTCATAGTAACAAACCCTGTGCCAATGACACAGGGTTACATGGTGCCTGAGCAGGCTTGGCTTTTAAACCCTTCAAGAGGACAGCTATGCCCTCCTGCCCCATATCTGGTGTGGGGTGGTGCCTGCCGTCATTGGCGCACTATGATATCTGCAACAGTCTACGGATCAGCTAGCCAGCCAAGGCGAGCGCTGACCTGACGTCCACTTTCAATCCCGCGCCCATACTACTGCAGAGCGAGATGCTCTTGATATACTGCCCTTTGGCCCCGCTGGGCTTCGCTTTCACTACGGCCTCAATGACGGCACCCAGATTGTCCACAAGCTTGTCGTTCTCAAAGCTGACCTTCCCTATGGGCAGATGAATGATGGCTGTTCTGTCGAGCCGGAATTCCGCTCTTCCCTGACGTGCTTCCTTTATCGCCCTGGACATATCCTGAGGTGGCACCACAGTGCCGGATTTTGGGTTGGGCATGAGTCCTCGCCTTCCCAGAATGCGGCCGAGCTTCGCCACCTTGGGCATCATGTCAGGGGTAGCCATGGCAACGTCGAACTCAATCCAGCCATCCTCAATCTGTTTGATCAGTTGGTCTCCGCCGACGTAGTCGGCTCCAGCCTCCTCCGCCAGTTTCATTGGCTCTCCTTGAGCAAAGACCAGCACGCGGATTGCCTTCCCCAAGCCATGAGGAAGCAGGGCCACGCCGCGGACTTGTTGGTCGGCACTTCGTGGGTTGACACCCATCCTGAGATGCAGTTCGACAGTCTCGTCAAAACTGGCATACGCAAGCTGCTTCGCCAGCTCAATTGCCTCTTCTGGAGAGTAAGCTCTCGATCTGTCGATAAGCTTGTTGGCCTCCTGGTATTTCTTGCCGTGCCTTACCATCTATCTGCCTCTTGATGCCTGGCTATGTACTCTCGCCGTCGCTATCGCCTTGTTCCACCTCTACCCCCATGCTGCGGCACGTGCCCTCGATGATCTTCGCTGCCCTATCGATGTCTGTGGTATTGAGGTCCTTCATCTTGGTCTGAGCAATCTCCCGAACCTGGTTTCTCGACACTCTCCCTATCTTCTCCTGTCTGGGATTCCCGCTGCCCTTTTCTACTCCCAGCCTACGGCGCAGCAGGTCTGAGACAGGGGGCGCCTTCGTAACAAAGGTAAAGGAGCGGTCTACGTAGACAGTTATTTCGGCGGGAACGATGAAACCGTCCTGGGAAGCAGTCCGCGAGTTGTATTCCTTGCAGAAGGCCATAATATTCACACCATGTTGTCCCAAGGCAGGCCCGATGGGTGGTGCCGGGGTGGCCTTACCCGCTGGGATTTGTAGCTTGATGATGGTCTTGACTTTCTTAGCCACGCTGCAACGCCTCGCTAACTGCTGGGGGGGGCTATGCTATATCTTCTCCACCGTCAGGAAATCCAGTTCCACGGGTGTTTCTCTGCCAAAAAGCGATAGGGAGACAACCGCCTTTCCCTTGTCGGCATTGACTTCCTCGATCTTCCCGATGAAGTCAATGAAAGGCCCGCTCGTCACCCGGACGCTATCCCCCTTCTTGAAGGCAACCTGGACCTCACTGGGAACCTCCTCCATGCGCTCCAGAATGGTATTTGCCTCGTCTTCAGCCAGAGGTACCGGCTTCACACCGGTGCTAACGAACCCGGCAACGCCGGGTGTGTTGCGGACTATGTCCCAGCTGTGCTCGTCCAACTGCATGTGTACCATGATGTATCCGGGGAATGCTTTCCTGCTTACCGTACGTCGTTTTCCACCTTTGATTTCAATCTCGTTCGTCTTGGGTACCACCACGTCGAAAATCTTGTCTCCGGCATCCATATACTTGATGCGATGCTTCAGGTTCCTCTGCGCCCGATCTTCGTGTCCTGAAGACACATACAACAGGTACCAGTGACCGTCTTCAGAGGTCATCCATCAACCGCCTAGTATCAAATAGAGGACTCTCGTGAAACCGTAGTCTATCGCAGCCAGCACTGCTCCTACAAAGGTGCACACTACAAAAACCATGAGACTCAGCCTTGCTGCCTCTTGTCTTGTCGGCCAGCGCGCCTTCCTGAGCTCTCCAACAGCTTCAGGGAAGAAACTCAGTCTTGACCTCTTCTTATTTGGAAGAGCTACAGGCCTCGCGGCCTTGGCCTTCTTGGCACGGCTCGTCATGTGCTATTTCGCTTCTCGATGCATAGTATGAGTACGGCACTGAGGGCAGTACTTCTTCAGTTCCAGTTTCTGAGGGTCGTTCTTCTTGTTCTTAGTACTCGTGTATGTTCTTTCGCGACATTGACTGCACGCCAGATGAATAATGGTACGCAGGTCCCCTTTCTTCTTGGCCATGTCTACTTGGATACCTTGGTGATCACACCTGCGCCCACTGTTCTGCCACCCTCCCTGATTGCGAAGCGCTGGCCCGGTTCCATCGCCACGGGATAGATAGTCTTGATGTTCATATGCGTCAGACTATCACCGGGCATGGCCATCTCCACTCCTTCGGGAAGCGCTATCTCACCGGTTATATCGGCCGTCCAGATGAAGAACTGGGGCTTGTACCCGGTGAAGAAGGGCGTGTGTCTACCCCCTTCCTCTCTTGTGAGTATGTAGACCTCAGCCTCAGCTTGCGTATGGGGCTTGACTGTTCCGGGTGCTGCCAATACCTGTCCTCTTTCTATCTCATCACGATCGACGCCCCGTAGCAGGACCCCCACGGCATCGCCGGCCTCGACGCTCTCAAGGAACTTGTGGAACATCTCCAGGCTGACAGCGACTGCTTTTCTGGTCTCTTTCAACCCCACTATCTCTACCTCATCACCAGCCTTAAGGACGCCGCGCTCAACCCTCCCCGTGGGCACGGTTCCTCTGCCTTTGATGCTGAACACATCCTCAATGGGCATCAAGAACGGCTTGTCCTTGACTCTCTTCGGCATGGGGATGTACTTGTCCATGGCGTCTAGCAGATTCCATATCTTTCCACACCATTCACACTCTCTTCTGCCACAGCCGCATTCCAGGGCCTTCAGAGCGCTCACATGGACCACGGGCACGTCATCGCCAGGGAACTGGTATTTCTTCAGCAGGTCTCTCACCTCTACCTCGACTAGCTCCAGTAGCTCGGGGTCTTCCATCAGATCAACCTTATTGAGAGCCACCAACATACAAGGGACTTCCACTTGTCGGGCCAGGAGGATGTGTTCCCTGGTCTGTGGCATAGGACCATCATCAGCAGCTACCACCAAGATAGCGCCGTCCATTTGGGCCGCCCCTGTTATCATATTCTTGATATAGTCGGCATGCCCCGGGCAATCGACGTGGCAATAGTGTCGCTTATCCGTTTCATACTCAAGGTGAGTTATGGCAATGGTCAATCCTCGAGCTTTCTCCTCAGGAGCATTGTCTATGCTTTCGAAAGCACGATAGCTGCTGTAGCCTATATTTGCCTTGGACAGAACCATAGTCATTGCAGAGGTCAGTGTGGTCTTACCATGGTCAACATGACCTATGGTGCCCACATTGACATGTTCCCTGGTGCGCTCGAAGCCTTTCTTTGCCATTTCTCTTGACCTCCTTCAGTATCAAGAGCCCACAACCAGATTCGAACTGGTGACCCCGTTCTTACCAAGAACGTGCTCTGCCAACTGAGCTATGTGGGCCAGTGCGTTGCCGCTTACTTCTGGTGGAGGGGGTAGGATTCGAACCTACGAAGCCCAACGGGCGGCAATTTTACAGACTGCTCCGATTAACCACTCCGGCACCCCTCCCAACGTCAGTTTACCATACAAACTACGAGAATTCTAACCAGCCCGAGAGGGGATTCGAACCCGCTAACCTACCGATTACAAGTCGGTTGCGCTACCATTGCGCCACTCGGGCAGTTTGTTGGCCCCGTAGTATACACTGGAGCGCACCTGATGTCAATCGGAATTGCTCGATGGCTCAGGTTTTTGTAACACCATATGGATGGATCTGGGATCGGTGGCTCCCGAGGTAGGGCTCGAACCTACAACCAGACGGTTAACAGCCGCCCGCTCTACCATTGAGCTACTCGGGAATGCCTGCGGATGGAGGGCCTCCTGCTTAGGGTTGGTGTGCACTCCTGTGGTGGAGTCGAAGACCCACCCCAGTCTGCGCTCTCCGAGTTACCATCTGAGTCGGTTTTGGCTGCCGGGCCTGGATTCGAACCAGGGCTAGAGGATCCAAAGTCCTCCGTGCTACCGCTACACAACCCGGCACTGAATTTGGTGCCGAAGGTCGGACTCGAACCGACACGGGAGTCACCTCCCAACAGTTTTTGAGACTGCCGCGTCTACCATTCCGCCACTTCGGCGAAGCCTGCGGAGTGTTTTGGAACTGTCGCCCTATGGCACTGACAGTGGCCAAGACCCTACTCGATTGAGTAACTCCCGGAAGTCTCGCGATCACGCAACTCATTGTGACGAGTGAAAATTGTACCACTCCTATTTGAATCGCGCAATTGCTCCTGGTGCGGGGCCTCTCCTTAGGTGCAGCCAGTCTCGATCTCTTTGCTACATCTGGCCTAGCGACCATTCCGACTTCGCTTCAGCCCGAGCTTCTCATACGGACCGTTGGGGAATTCTCGTACCGGAGGCAAGGAAAAGGCTATAATAGCGGCGTTGAAGAAGTCGGTGAGCAGTCGAGTCATCCACGTCCTGCCGGTCGCTCTTCTGCTGTCAGTATTGGCAGTTGTCGCTCCCACCCGAGTGGCTCTGGCGGCGAGAGAGATGGAGCTGTATCCCACAGAAGGTGAGATCGATTCCTGGCTACATGTTGATGGCACTGGCTTCGCTCCGAGCTGTTTTGACCCTGGCTCCGAGGACTACTCCATGATCGACCTCTACTTCGCCAGACAGGGAGCGCAGCTGGATGATGCGATCAATTCTGCCGTTACCATCTATGAATGCGTCAAGTCAGGATTGTTGGTGGATGAGCATGGTGAGTTCGGCACCAGATTCCTCATACCCGATGAGCTTGCCGATGGCAGGGAAGAGGAGGATGTCCGCCGCGGCACACACTATGTTTATGCTACCAGAGCTGGTGAAAGGCGCATTGAGGCTGTTGCCAAATGTACGGTGATCGCTTGCGAAATTGAGCTTGACCTCGCTGATGGGCCTGTTGGTGCCAGCGTTGATATCAGCGGTGCCGACTTCGCTCCTGCCGACGAAGTCATTATTGAGTACGACGGCCGCGATGTCGCAGTGCTGGAGGGCTCCCAGAGCACCAACCGGGACGGTGAATTCAGATACACCATACTTGTTCCTGAGAGTCCTGCCGGCAAACACACCATAGCGGCTAGCGACGAGTCGGGGAACGAAGCCGATGTGTCCTTCACCGTGACACCAAAGATAGCTATTTCACCATCGGAGGGCACATGCGCCGACGTGATGACCGTCGCAGGCACCGGCTTCGCCTCAAGAAGCGATATCGGCATTACTTTCGGTGAGCATGCGGCAGCAGCGAGTGAGACTGACAAGTACGGCAGCTTTGAAGCAGGCTTTGCTGTGCCCAAGAGGAGCGCTGGCAAGTACGAAATACGGGCGAGGGATGGTGACGAGAATGAAGACGGCGCGGGTTTTCTGATAGCCTGTAGCATCGAACTCAGCCAGGCGGATGGTAACGTAGGCAGCGAAATAACGATTGCCGGCAGCGGCTTTCAGGCCGATGCCAGTATCGCTGTGACCTATACCCCAGAGCATGAGCCCATCGCAACCGCGACCAGCAATGCCAACGGCGAGTTCTCCGTTACCTGTGTTATTCCTCCAGGTGGACATGGCGAACATGCTGTCGTTGCTACCGATCCCACAAATACAGCCACAGCGGTATTCATCGTGGAGTCAACACCCCCACCCAGCCCGTCACTGCTACTACCTGAAACGCAGGCGAGAGCCGAATCCCGGGCCTACTTCCAGTGGGAGTCCGTCATTGACCCTAGCGGCGTCACCTATACGCTCGAGATCTCCGATGATGGTCAGTTCTCGCGCAGTTCCATCGTCCTTGAGAAGGTTGGTCTTTCGACTTCAGAGTACCTTCTTGGCGAAGAAGAGAAGCTCGAGTCCACCAAGAATGGCGCGCCCTACTACTGGAGAGTGAAGGCCGTGGATGGTGCTGGCAACGAGACCACCAGTACGGTAGACTCATTCCACGTAGGCCTGTCCTTTTCCAAGCTGGCTGCCTGGATCCAGGTGCTGATCGTTGGGGCTATCGTTGCGCTTGTTGGGTACGGTTGTTTCAGGGTGTGGAAGAGATGGTCCTATCGCTAACTCGGCCGTTGCCAAGTCTGGCAAGCCGTCTGCCCGATCATTCACCACGAATGAGTGCCGAGGAACAGAGTCGAACTGTTGACACGCGGATTTTCAGTCCGCTGCTCTACCACCTGAGCTACCTCGGCACGCGTGAAATCTACCATAGCCATGGGTTCCGGTCAATCCCGTCAGCCTGAGTGCTAGGTATACAATCGTGCTGGCTCATCTTGCCTGCAGGGTCACAGATCCACCAGGAGCTTGACTAGACCCTGCTTCAGGTAGCTTCGCAACCTCAAGGCCAGTTCTTTTCGGGGCATCCCCGTGTCCAGAGCTATGTCCTCCATACTGCCCGTCTGCACTTCGTACAGGTAGTCGAGGATACGATACCCCGGCTCGTTGGTCACCACCCTTGTTGGCTCCTGCCTTATGGCACTGAATGCAATTCGCCCTTTATCGGTCATCGCATAGATCCTCATCTTGTTCCTACCCTCCCTGAAGACTAAGAGCTTTGGTCCCGGCAAGTGGCAGTGTAGCCTGGCATCCCCGGGATATCATATCTGCCAGGATGTCCTCCTGTAGCTATCGAATAGCTCGGCCTCTAATACATCAACATCTTTCGATAGTCCCGCTTCATAGTATCTGAAGTATGAGTTCTCAGGTGGCTGTGGACTATGGAGGCGCGTCGACAACCTCCGGTGCAGGTCGGGTGTTTTGCCCAGACGCCAGAGCTTCTTCCCCTCGGTGGTAACGTAAGCGATTTCGTAGATACCCTGCGCGGCAGGGACCCCGTCGACGTTCTCCTGAGTGAATCTCAACCAGGGCTTCTCCGTTGCCATTGGGGCTTCACCTCAAGCCTGTCTCGATGCTGAACAATGAGTGGGCCGGTGTGCCAAAGGAGATGCCCATTTATAGCATATGTTTGACCGGATGAAAAGGCTCTGACCGCGCGAATCCCGCGCCGCTCCGAGGGTTCAAAGCATGGCTTGGCATGTTTGAAGCTCCAAGCTCTTTGGATCTACGCAATGCCACCAGGCTTGGTCAATGGCACATGAGCAGCGCATAGAGGGCACTCTTCTGGTGTGTAAGCGATGCCGGGAGCGCGGAGGCAGCTGAACACGGCGACGCCAAGATCCACTTGCTCTTGGCTGCGGTCGACAAGGACCCCTATGCCCACAATGACACCCCCAAGAGTACCAACGGCGGTCATGGTGTCTCGGATGGACCCACCAGTGGTGAGTATGTCGTCAACAAGCAGGACCCTCTCACCATGAGCGACCTCGAAGTCGCGCCGGAAAACCCTTGTTGTTCCTTCCTTCTCAGCGAAGATGCTCCTCACTCCCATCTGACGAGCGGTCTCGAAGGCCAGTATGATGCCGCCAGTGGTTGGTCCGGCAATCACGTCGATCCTCTCGTCTTTGAAGTGCTCAGCGATAAGTCCACACAATGTACTCGTGTGATGTGGATACTGCAGGATGCGGAATTTCTCCCAATACACAGGAGAGTGTAGTCCGGACGCGAGCAGAAAATGACCTTCCCTCAGGACCCCTGCCTCCCTGAAGATCCCTATCAGTTCATCGTTCACACTCTCCCTCCGATACGCGATACGCAACGTGCGTAGTCAGCTGCCATTCCCGGCTACGAATAGTCATAGTGCCTTATGACGCCTGCTCTGTGAAGAGGCAAATAGACGAAGCAGGCCTTGCCAATTATGTTTTCCCTGATGGCAGGGCCCCACGAGCGTGAATCATTGGCATTGTTCCGGTTGTCCCCAAGAACGAAGTACTCATTGGCGCCTAGCGTGACCGGCCCGAAGTCCTCATTGCGTTGCGGCGGCTCAGGCAGGATATATGGTTCAGCTATGAGGGTACCATCAATGAACACCTGGCCATCTCTCATCTCCAACGTCTCGCCGGGCAGGCCGACGATTCGTTTGATGAAGGGATGCGCCGAACCAACGGCATCGCCGGGATCAAAGACAATGACGTCTCCTCTTTCAGGGGAAGAGAGCAAGTAACTCGTTTTGACTACCATAATCCAGTCGCCCTCTTCGATGTTAGGCAGCATGCAAGAATACTGCACCTCATAGGCTTGCACAGTGCATCTGAGGGGTATGAAGATGGCAATAGCTATGAGGAGCGTTATGCACGCTTCGCGGAGGATTCTCATACGTCGGGCCTATTCTACCATAAACCAGGAGCGGCTCTGCCCGTTATATGGAATGTGAGGGGGTTTCATAGCTCGAGACCAACTCGCTCTTCCCTTTCACCTCCTTGGTTAGCCTCCTCCTGCCTCTGAGGCAGGAGGAGGTCACCGTGCCCTTGTAGCGCATCGTTCCTCAGTGGTACAATCTTGTCCGTCCCTGGGCCGCTAGCTCAATCGGAAGAGCAGCTGACTCTTAATCAGCCGGTTCTGGGTTCGAGTCCCAGGCGGCTCACTTGAAGGTGTGGCCAGGTTATCCCGCGCAATGTACTTGCTGCATGACGGCAGCTTCTCATCTCATATCCAGTGACGCGGTAGTGTCTGTAGCCAACAGGCGATTCACTGAGGTCAGCTATTCGACGTTGCAGATGAAGCTCTGCGGCATGTCGAGATAGGTGATGCTGCAATCGCTCCCTAACAGGTTCTCTGCCTCGGCCACCGCTTCCTCTACGGAGGCAAAAGGCTCAAACCCGAGTCTCTTTGCCGTTTCGAAGTCAGTCGCTCCTGCTAGGAACACTTTCCCCACGTGTTTCAGGCCGTAGATGCCCTGCCCCCATAGAATCAATGGATGGGCTCCATGGAAGGCGTAGCCGTATCTGTATTTGTGGATGAACTCAGGCCGGTGCGCATACTCCTCAGCATGAAGCTCCCAGAGCTCAAATGGGTCCTTGGTGTAGGGAACAAGCCTGTCAAACATCTCGATGTAGGACGGCGTATGGATGGGATGGAACTGTCTCTGACAGGGGTGGCACATTATGACTATGCCTCCTTGCCTCACCAAGGGAAGGTTCTGGAACAGGCCGTAGCTGTACGACATCGCCAGATTCCTTACCTGGATGGGGTTGATGATTGATAGCTTAGAGTACGGGTCTCTGTTGTTGCCCAACCCGTAGACCACTACATCAGACTGACCCTTGACATCGACTACATGTTGCCGCTGCAATATCTCCAACCCCTTGAGGTGAGTCTCCTGGGGGTGTCCGGCGGCAACCTGAACTAACTCCTGCGGACTGGCGTTGTTCATTGTACCCTCAATGAGAAGCACCCGCCGCCCCTTTCTCGCCAATTCCCTCTCAACGACCGCCCCCATTTCGTTGAGCAGTCTGGGAAAAGCAGAGCGTTCTGGATCCAGCGACGACTTGCCGGAGGCTCTGGGAAAGGGACGGTGATGGTGGCGGATGCTCCGGAAGCTGCTCAGGCCCACGACGACCGACTTCCACCCGCCGTTGAAGTGAGACCACGGATGGCTCACGTATATGAGTTGATCCGAGTCAGTCACCAGGCGACTCACTTCCACTTCCTGGTTACGCCCGGTTTCACCCAGAAAGGCGAGGTTGTCTCTATCTTCAGCGTCATGGTTGAGCAGCTTCCCCGGACCATATCTGTAGGCGATGTCTTCGCCCACGATGCCGCACAACTCTGACGTGGTCCATTTTCGGTGCAGCCCGACCGCGCAAACTAGCCGGATATTGTGCGAGCCTACGCCCAGTCTTTCGAGTTCTTCCAGCAATACTCTGATCGCCACTTCGCGAAAGTCGGGGGGCTTCTCCTGAGGCACATAGGCAATGGGGTCGTCGAAGGCGATGGTGACCTTTGCCTTGGAGCTTACGAGTCTGGAC
>SMTZ1_10008231_pt1 | contig 11489 bp, 11 predicted proteins | sample DeeMarSWOR136_30_FD_25667 | JGI IMG/M metagenome (IMG submission 25667)
CACAGCGCGAATGAGCAGGCAGCATAATGATGCCAACATACTTGTAATGGGTGGCCGTGTAATCGGCCTTGCACTTGCCCTTGAGATGGTTGATATATTCATTAAGACCGAATTTGAGAGTGGCAGACATCTCAAAAGAGTCAGACTGATTGATTGTTGAGGAGATTATTTTGAAGGAAAAGGAATTAAAAACAGTTGATCCTGAAGTGGTGGATGCTATCCATAGAGAGATAGCACGTGAGAAGGACTGCCTTGTAATGATAGCCTCGGAGAACTACGCATCCAGGGCAGTGATTGAGGCCCAGGCCAATATTATGACAAATAAATATGCCGAAGGGTATCCCGGGGATAGATATTATGGTGGTTGTGATTATGTCGATGTGGTTGAGAAACTCGCAATTGAAAGGGCAAAAAAACTGTTCAATGTCGAATATGTCAATGTCCAGCCCCACTCAGGATCCCAGGCCAACATGGCAATATACCTGTCCTTTCTTAAACCGGGGGATAAGATCCTTGGCATGGATCTCACACACGGTGGTCATCTCACACACGGCAGCAAGGTCAATTTTTCCGGAATTATTTTCAGGTCTATTTCATACGGCTTGGACTCAAAAAGCCAGACTATTGATTACGATCAGGTATATGATCTGGCCAAAAAGCACAGGCCCAGGATGATTATTGTTGGGGCCAGTGCCTATCCAAGGAAGATAGATTTTAAACGATTCAGTCAGATCGCCCGTGAAGCAGGAGCCTATCTCATGGCCGATATAGCACACATCGCAGGTCTGGTCGCGGCGGGTTTCCATCCCACTCCGGTGGGTGAGGCGGACTTTATTACCTCTACAACACACAAGACACTTCGTGGTCCAAGGGGAGGCTTTATCCTTTCTACAATGGAACATGGCCAAGCCCTGGATAAAGGGATCTTCCCTGGGATTCAGGGAGGGCCCCTGATGCATATTATAGCGGCCAAGGCTGTCTGTTTTGCCGAGGCTACGGGACCTGAATTCAAGAGATATCAACGGCAGGTTATTAAAAATGCGAGGACATTGGCAGAGGAGATGATGAGTTTCGGTTTTGATCTTGTAACGGGGGGAACGGATAACCATATGATCCTGATAGACCTCAGTTCAAAAAAGTTAACAGGATTGGAGGCTGAAACTGTCCTTGGCAAGGCTGGCATATATGTGAACAAGAATACCATTCCTTTTGATAAAAGGAGTCCGAGAGTTACCAGTGGTTTAAGGATAGGGACACCGGCCATTACTACGAGGGGAATGAAGGAGCAAGAGATAAAGATTATAGCCGGCCTGATAAGGAGGGTTCTGGAAAGGCCTGAAGATGAAGATCTCATAAAGGACACCAGAGCCACTGTGGCGGATCTGTGCCGCGGATTTCCAATATATGATTTTATGGATTCATAAGAAGGGTAAGAGAAATCCTTCTTAGACGACTTTGAATTTGTCCTTTCGAGGAGCGGCTATCTGCCAGGATATTTGCCGCCCGCCTGTCGAAGATGCCGCTTGCGGTGACTATATCCTTACGCTGATTCCTTGCAGGTCATTTCTTTTGCTCTGAAAAAGAGGGTTTCTACCGGATATATATGGGATTGTCTGTGGTCAGGATGACCGGTTATTCATGTTGTTCACCAGGGTAACATTTCTCCCTGCGGTCGAAATTACAGAATATCGATATTGATCAAAGGCTTCATATCATTGGTTTTTGAGGGGATTTTAAGTTGTCTAGACCAACATGGCCTGAATATTTTATGGCAATTACAAGACTAGTGGCGAACAGATCCACATGTCTCAGGCGTCATGTAGGTGCCATATTGGTCAAGGATAAAAGGATTCTTGCCTCGGGATATAATGGGGCCCCATCAGGCATGAAACACTGTGAGGAGGTCGGCTGTATAAGGGAAAATACCTCAGTGCCCTCGGGCGAGCGTCATGAATTGTGCAGGGGCCTTCATGCGGAGCAGAATGTTATCATACAAGCGGCGCGTTATGGCATCCCTATAAAAGGATCAATTCTCTATTGTACAAATAAGCCTTGTGTGATATGTACTAAGATGATAATCAACGCTGGGATCATAAAGATATATTATGGAGAAGGATATGATGACTATTTATCCGATCAGATGCTTGCCGAGGCTGGTCTTGAGATTGAAAGGTTAAGCCTATGAAATGTCCTTATTGCACTAAGGTTGACAATAAAGTGATTGACTCACGTATGAGCAAGGACGGAAGGACGATCAGGAGAAGAAGAGAATGCCTGAAATGCTCCAGGAGATTTACAACATATGAAAGATTAGAGGAGGTCCTTCCAATGGTTATCAAGAAGGATGGAAGACGTGAATCCTTTAACCGCGATAAAATCATTGAAGGGATAAAAAAGTCATGCCAGAAGAGGCCTGTCAGTGTGACAAAGATTGAAGAGTTTGTTGACTTCCTGGAGGTCTATTTTCAAGAACTTGGTAAAAAAGAGGTTGAAAGTAAAGAGATCGGGGAAAGGGTCATCAATAATCTCAAGGATTGGGATGAAGTGGCCTATGTCCGGTTTGCTTCTGTTTATAGACAGTTTAAGGATATTAATGAATTTATGACTGAACTTGAGGATATCCTTAAATCCAGGAGAGAAGAAGATAAGTGATATCTCGAAGCCACTTCATACATCCTGCCCATTCCAGACCGCTTTCCAGCTACTTGTGAGAATAAACCTAATCTTTAAGGTATAAGAAAACGCCCGTGAATGAATTGGATATAAGATTCATGAAAGAGGCTCTACGCCTTGCGAAGAAAGGCCTTGGTCGAACATCACCCAATCCGGTGGTCGGCGCGGTGATAGTTAGGAAAGGCCATATTATTGCCTCGGGGTATCATAAAAAGGCAGGCGGGGACCACGCTGAGGTGGAGGCCCTGTCAATGCTGGGCAATAAGGCCGAAGCCAACGACACCATGTATGTGAACCTCGAGCCATGCAATCACTATGGAAAGACGCCGCCCTGCACCATGGCAATTTTAAAGAGCGGTCTTAAAAAGGTCGTGATAGGGATGTTGGATCCTAATCCGGGTGTCAAGGGGGGAGGGGCGGAATTTCTCCTGGAGAAGGGTATTGAAGTAAGGTCAGGAGTCCTTGAATCTGAATGCAGGAGGTTGAATGAGGCGTTTATTAAGTATATTATTACAGGCATGCCTTTCGTGATAGCAAAATCTGCCCTTACAATGGACGGGTGGTCAGCTACATCCACGGGACATTCAAAGTGGGTAACCGGTGACCAATCACGAAACTTCGTTCATAGACTTAGGGACAGGGTTGACGGAGTCCTGGTTGGCGTGGGGACTATTATAGCCGATAATCCTTCACTTACAACAAGGATCGGGAGTAGGCGCGGGAGGGATCCTATACGCATTATTGTCGATACCTATTTGAGGATACCGCAAGACGCCAAAGTGCTAAACCTCGATTCCGATTCAATGACCCTGCTGGCGACGGGTAAGGACATAAAGCCGGGACTATTGAAAAAGTTTGAGAGGGATGGGGTTTCTATAGTCAGATGCCCGATAAAGGACGGGAGGGTGGATCTGAAAAGCCTTATGATTGAACTTGGGAGGAGGTCCGTCGCCTCTCTTATGGTTGAAGGCGGTTCATCCGTCATGGGATCCATGATACGCGAGATGCTCATTGACAAGTTCTATATATTTAAGGCCCCCAAGATCTTTGGCGGGGATGACGGTTTTCCAATGGCACGAGGGGCAGGGCCTGTAATGATGGACAAGTCATTAATGATGAAAGATATAAGGACAAGACGATTCGGTGGAGATATACTGATTACCGGATACGCCGATTATCATCGCCTCCATGGAAAAGTGGAAAAAAGTACGAATTTAGATAAAGGATAAAAACTCATGTTCACAGGGTTGATTGAAGGCATAGGAAAGATTAATTCCGTAACAAAAACCGGCAGGGACATGAATTTAACAATAATGCCCCTTTTTGATATGGCCGATTCCAAGATAGGTGATAGCATCTCTGTGGACGGAGTATGCCTGACGATTACGGCGATGAAGGATAAGATCTTAAGTGTGTATGCCTCCGAAGAGACTGTCTCCCGGAGCACTATGGGACGGTTAAGGCAGGGAGATGAAGTTAATCTTGAGAGGGCCTTGAGTCTAGCTGGTCGTCTTGGAGGGCATATGGTTTCAGGCCATGTGGATGGAGTGGGCAGGATTATACGGAAGGAGCAGGTCCAAAGATCATGGGTGATGAAGATTAATATTGATAAAGGGCTATCAAGGTATGTGATCGAAAAAGGATCCATAGCAGTAGACGGTATAAGCCTGACCGTCAATAGTTGTAAAGATGATTTTTTTGAGGTAAATATTATACCCGAGACCGCGATAATCACCACTATTCTAAAAAAGAACGTGGGGGATCCGGTCAATATCGAGACGGATCTTATTGCAAAATACGTGGAAAAATTTTTCAAGAGGGACAAAGAATCCGGCAAAGATAAGGCATCCGGCCATATTAGCAAGGAGATGCTGGAAAGATATGGATTCGGCGAATAGATAAAAGATGACCATATCAAAAACAGAAGATATACTTAAAGATTTGAGACAAGGTAAAATGATTATCCTTGTGGATGACGAGGACAGGGAGAATGAGGGAGACCTGACCATGGCCGCTGAAAAGGTCACCCCTGAGGCAATTAATTTTATGGCCAAATATGGAAGGGGTCTCATATGCCTATCCCTGGCCCCTGATATTGTTGAAAGACTCAATCTCCCCTTGATGGTTCAGGAGAACCGCTCTCCCTTTAAGACAGCCTTTACGGTGTCCATCGAGGCGCGGGAGGGCGTGACAACCGGCATCTCTGCCTCTGACAGGGCGCATACCATCCTGACAGCCGTCGCGGACGATACAAAGCCTGAAGACCTTGTCCAGCCCGGGCATGTCTTTCCTCTGAGGGCCCGGAGAGGGGGTGTCCTTTTCAGGACAGGTCAGACAGAAGGATCTGTGGATCTCGCCCGCCTCGCCGGGCTGAAACCGGCAGGGGTTATATGTGAGATCATGAACGATGACGGGACAATGGCCCGAATGCCGGATCTGATGCAATTTGCCGAAATACATGGATTGAAGATCGCTACAATCGCGGATATTATCGCCTACAGGATGAGGAATGAGTCCTTTGTCCACAAGGTAGCGGAAACAGTTCTACCCACGGCATTTGGGGAATTCAAGGCCATGGCTTTTCTGAACGACATTGATGACTACGAACACCTGGCCCTGGTGAAGGGTAATATAACTCCTCAAAAGAATGTCCTAGTGAGGGTGCATTCTCAATGTCTGACCGGCGATGTATTCGGATCCCTTAGGTGCGACTGCGGAAATCAGTTGGAAAAGGCCATGGAGATGGTTCAGAAGGAAGGCACAGGAGTCATTCTGTATATGCAGCAGGAAGGCCGCGGCATAGGTCTGGCAAACAAGCTGAAGGCATATGCGCTTCAGGATAAAGGGCTTGATACGGTTGAGGCAAATGAGGAGCTCGGTTTTGAGGCCGACTTGAGAGACTATGGGGTCGGCGCTCAGATTCTTTCCGCTCTTGGTGTTCGAAACATGAGATTGATGACAAATAATCCAAAGAAGATAAAAGGATTGGAGGGTTACGGCCTGATCATAAAAGGTAGAGTTCCTATTGAGTCCGTTCCTAGGCCTGAAAACATGAAATATCTTTTAACCAAATGTGAGAAACTGGGGCACATAATGAAGTTGGGAGAAAAGGAGTAGATCAACAGTACAACACATAAGGAAGGAGTGTTCATATGCCAAAGATCCTTGAAGGTAAGATATCGGCGGAAGGTTTTAGATTCGCTATTATTGTAAGCAGGTTTAATGATTTTATTAGCTCAAAACTTGTAGATGGGGCTATGGATGCACTTAGAAGGCACGCTGTTGAAGAAGGAAAGGTTTCATTAATTAAGGTCCCAGGTTCTTTTGAGATACCTTCCGTAGCGAAAAGACTGGCAAAGAGCAATAAATATGATGCCATAATCTGTCTTGGAGCAGTGATCAGAGGAGCAACACCTCATTTTGATTTTATCGCAGCAGAGGTGGCAAAAGGCGTGGCCAGCGTCGGCCTGGAGAGTGATATCCCTGTGACATTTGGGGTATTAACGACGGATAACCTGGAGCAGGCCATTGAGAGGGCGGGGTCCAAGATAGGGAATAAGGGATGGGATGCAGCAATCTCTGCCATAGAGATGGTAAATCTTTTCAGTCAACTAAAATAGCATCCCTTTATTAGTTTCACCTGCTAATGATTAGAGGGATTAGCCAATTTATTTTCATGGCGGAAGGATAAAAAAGGTATAGTGTCTAAGGTTTAAGGAAACCATTTTATCCTCGCCCTATACCTTATACCGTATACCGTAAACCTTTTTTAGCCTCCCGGCCCACTCTGTATAGAGTATAGATATATAAACATGTTCTTTGAGATATTTTGAACCTATGGGGAATAGACGAAAGGCCCGTGAACTGGCCGTCCAGATACTTTTTAATATGGAATTTAACCCTGGTGATCCGGATGAGATATGTGACCTGGCATATGAGAATTTTAGCCCATCCAGATCCATCAGGGTTTTTTCTAGAAAACTGGTCTGCGGTGTTAGGGAGAATATAAAATATCTGGACAGTATGATAAGGAGATCTTCGAAGAACTGGCGACTGGAAAGGATGTCTGTGGTTGATAGGAGTATTTTAAGGCTTGCCTCATATGAGATCCTTTTAATGGAGGATATACCTCACAAGGTATCCATTGATGAAGCGGTTGAACTGGGAAAGAAATTTGGGACTGAGGAATCGGGCGCCTTTATAAACGGTGTTTTGGATAATATTTTAAAAAATACAACCTTCAGTAAAAGCTCATGAAACCTGATATACGATTCACTGACAGACCGCTGGAAGACCTCTGGTGCCAGGCTGTAACAGTACTCGTTTTTCAAAATCCCAGCATGAAGATGGATGTTCTTTCCTGTCTGAATGAAAAGATGACCGGAACCATAGCAGATATCCTGGAAGGCGGCCGATGGACAGGGAATAGGGGTGAGGACTTCCTCTTTGCGGGTGAGGACATGATAAAGTCAGATAAGCTGCTATTCCATGGATTAGGACCGATATCGGAATTTTCAGCATCTCTTCTGGAAGAAGAGGTATGGAATCTAGGGTCCACCCTTGATAGACTGGGTGTGAATGATTTTGGCATCCATGTGCCTGTTATCCACGGACTTGAGGCGGAATATGAATCACATCTTAAATTATCAGCGAAGACCTTATTGAAAAGATACTATGATAGGCATAAAGATGAACCTGATTACCATTTGAAGATGATCTTTTCGGTCGGGATCAAATTCATGGATATCTTGGATCCCGTTGTCGAAAGCTTAAGGAGCTATCTTGATCTGATTCCTGATTTTTCAATAATTATTGATAAAAATAGGGCGGAGGATAATGAGATAAAGTGAAATACAAACCGCAGGAATTGGAAAAAAAATGGCAGGAGATCTGGGAAAGGGAAGGCCTTTTCGAGGTTAAAGAAGATCCCTCAAAGGAGAAATATTACCTGCTGGAAATGTTTCCTTACCCTTCCGGAAAGATCCATATGGGGCATGTAAGGAACTATACAATCGGTGATGTGATAGCCAGATACAAGAGGATGCGGGGCAAGAATGTACTCCATCCTATGGGTTGGGATGCCTTTGGTCTTCCCGCTGAAAACGCGGCCATAGAGAATAGGAGTCACCCTCACAGTTGGACCATGGATAATATTGCCAAGATGAAATCCCAGCTTAAGAGGATGGGGTTCAGCTATGACTGGAAGCGCGAACTGGCCACATGCGATCCCTCCTATTACAGATGGGAACAACTTATCTTCATAAAGATGTACGAGAAGGGGCTTGCCTATAAGAAAAGAACATATGTGAACTGGTGTGATAGCTGTCAGACTGTACTTGCCAAGGAACAGGTAGAAAATGGGCGTTGCTGGAGACACACGAACCAGGAGGTTGTACTTAAGGAAATGAACAGCTGGTTTTTCAAGATCACGGATTATGCCCAAGATATCCTCGATAACTGCGAGGAACTTCAAGGATGGCCTGAGAGGGTCATTACCATGCAGAAAAACTGGATCGGAAAGAGTCATGGGGCAATTATCAGATTTCCGCTTGTGGGTTCCGATAAAGTGATCGAGGTTTACACGACGAGACAGGACACGGTATTCGGAGCCACTTTTATGTGCTTTGCTCCTGAACATCCGATGCTCAGGGGCATGGTCAGAGGCCTTCCGCAGGAAAGGGAGGTGCTGGATTTCGTGGATCGCACCATGAAGGTAGACAGCTATATACGGACAGCGGACTTCACGATAAAGGAAGGCATTTTTACAGGTAGGTATTGCATGAATCCATTAACCAGAGAAGAGATCCCCATATATGTGGCCAACTTCGTCCTATTTGATTACGGCACAGGGGCAATCATGTCTGTCCCCACTCACGATCAGAGGGATTTCGAGTTTGCGAAAAGATATGGTATCCCCCTAAGAGTCGTCATACAACCTACGGACAGGGAATTGAAGGCCGAGGCAATGACCGAGGCCTATGAACAGGAGGGTGTTCTCGTGAATTCGGGAATTTTTAACGGCAAGAAAAATCTTGAAGCCCTGGAGGATATAGCGGAATACCTGGAGTCCGAAGGACTCGGTTATAAGACAGTTAATTTCAGGATAAGGGATTGGAATATCTCCAGACAGAGGTACTGGGGCGCCCCGATTCCCATAATATATTGTGATAGATGCGGAACGGTTCCTGTGCCTGAAGGTGATCTTCCAGTGGTTCTCCCACTGGATATCAACCTAAGGTCAGAAGGAGGCTCCCCCCTCACACTTGAGCCATCCTTTTACAGGACAACATGCCCCATATGCGAGGGAGATGCAAGACGCGAAACCGATACCATGGATACATTTGTCGAGTCATCCTGGTATTTTAATAGGTATACCTGCCCTGATTATACAAAGGGACCAATTGATAGAAGGCGGTTGGATTACTGGATGCCTGTTGATCAGTATATAGGGGGGATTGAACACGCCATCCTGCACCTCCTGTATTCGCGTTTCTACACGAGGGTCATGAAGGATCTCGGATATCTTAATTTCAAGGAGCCCTTTATTAACCTGCTTACTCAGGGGATGGTATGCAAGGAGACACAGGAGTGTCCAACACATGGATACCTCTTTCCCAATGAGGTTACAGCTGGGGCATGCTCGCGCTGCGGATCTCCTATAAAGTCCGGGAACACGCTCAAGATGTCCAAATCGAAGAAGAATGTGGTAGACCCGTCCGATCTGGTTGATCGTTACGGGGCCGATACCGTTCGCATGTTCTGCCTTTTTGCCTCTCCCCCGGAAAGGGATCTGGAATGGAGTGATCAGGGAGTGGAGGGATCGTATAGGTTCCTCAACAGGGTATGGAGGCTAATAACCGATAACATTGAAGAGATATCAAAGACCCGCGTATATAAGGGAGATACCCCGCTCAAAGGAGACCTGAAGGAAATCCATCGCAAGAGTCATGTAACTATTAAAAAGGTGACAGGCGATATTGATGACCGTTTCCATTTCAACACTGCTATAAGCGCTGTCATGGAACTTGTAAACGATGTATATAGGTACCTGAACAGCGGTCAGAATATAGGCGATCAGACATGGCCTGTTATAAGGGAAGCCGCTGAGGTGACAATCCTGCTTCTGTCCCCTGTGGTTCCCCATATCACTCAAGAGATATGGCGGATGCTTGGTCATAAAGATTGGCTTCCGAATGTGACATGGCCTTCTTATAGTGAAGATGCCCTCGAGGTTGAAAAGAGGTTGGTAGTTATTCAGGTGAACGGCAAGGTAAGGAGCAGGATCGAGGTGCCCATTTCATTTACAGAAAAAGAGATCGAGGAGGCCGCCCTTGGAGACGATAGGATTAGGCATTTTATCGGGGATAAAAAGATAATGAAGGTGATCGTGGTTCAACAGAAGCTTGTCAATGTTGTCGTGTAGGTTGTAGTTGATTAGTTAAATGGTTGAATAGTTGAATGGTAGAAACCTAATACCATTATTTAGATAGTTTATTAATCCTTTGACTATTTAACAAATTAACTATCTAACCATTTAACATAGTGGAGGTGCGATGGATTTTCTAAGAAAGAGGACCATAACATTTATATCAATAGCTGCCGTGATGTTATACACCGGCTGCGGTTATTATTTCAGGGCGGATGGCAAACCAATAGGCATAGAGATGAATAGCATTGCCATCCCTCTTGTGACAAGCAGTTCATCGGAAAAGGGTTTTGAGGCGGATTTCACAAGGATGCTCCGCGAGCACATGAGACGACCAATAGTCGAAGGCTTAAAATCCGTTTAGATATCAGCCTTATTGAAAGGGCAACAGGAAAGAGCATATGGCATGACGGGAATATGGAAGAAGATGCCTTGTTTAATGTGGAGAACGAACCCCTTGCCACCCAATATAATCAACAGCAGGCATTGATTAAGATCGCCAGTCTCCTCGCAAAAAGGATATATCTAAAAACTATGGAAAGGTTTTAATGAAAGGGGCTCTGCTACCAGAAGCTATCCTGAGATCCCTGAAGAAAGGGGAGCTTGCCCCTTTCTATCTGTTTTACGGACAGGACGAATTTTCACTGGAGAGACTCCTTAACAGGATCAGGGAAGAGTTTATACCCGGTTCAAGCAGGGATTTCAATCTGGAGATATGCTACGGCGGAGAGGCCAATGCCGATCCCTATGATATAATCAACAGGGCAAAGACCATCCCATTTTTAGCCAGCAGGCGCCTTATTATTGTCCGCAGGATGGAAGAATTCACAACTGATCAGCTGGATAAGTTTATCCCTTATCTGGAAGACCCTGTAGAATCAACATGCCTCATCTTTATCTCCTCGAAGACAGACTTCAGATATAACTTTTACAAAAAGATAGATTCACTGGGCCTTGCCGTTAATTTTCCTGAGATAAAGGGCAAACAGGTTGTGCCCTGGATCAGGCGGACAGCCAAGGAGCTGGGCATAAACATAGATGAGAGCGCCTGTGTCCATCTCCAGGAGATTGTCGGTGATCGTCCGATTGACCTCTATAATGAACTTATAAAGTTACAGCTAAGGTACGGTGATGGAAAGATCGGCGAAGAGGAGGTCAAGGGAATGGCGATCTATGGGAGGACCTACTCGATCTTTAATCTTACGGATGCCTTATCCGCAAAGAACATCGGAGAATCTTTGTCCGCCTTAAACAGTTTTTTGGAAGAGGAGGATAAAAAGAGCGGCCCGCTGCGACTTACCGGGATGCTTAATAAGCAGATCGGCCTCCTGTGGCAGACAAAGGCCCTCCTGGAAAAGGGTGTAAAACCGAAGGATTTGGTGAAGAAGCT
>SMTZ1_10006832_pt1 | contig 11487 bp, 12 predicted proteins | sample DeeMarSWOR136_30_FD_25667 | JGI IMG/M metagenome (IMG submission 25667)
ATATTAGAATTTAAAGATTTAATGGCATCCGATAAATTTCTATAACAAAATGGACAAATACTTACTAAATACTCGGCTCCCGTTTCTTCTGCTTCCTTTATTCGACTTTTAGCAATTTCTAAGGCTAATTCAGGGAAGCCTTTTTTTACACCTCCTCCCGCTCCGCAACATTTGGTATTCTCTTTAATGGTTTTCATCTCGGTTAGATTTACAATCTTTCTCAATAATACTCTAGGTTCTTCATATAGGGGAGAAAGTCCAGAATTTCTTCCCGTATGACATGGATCATGGTAAGTCACATTAAGCTCCAAATTCTTCAAGCTTTTTTGTTTCTCATCTAATAATCGAATTATGAATTCTATCGTATGGAGCACCTCAATTTGTAAATCTTCAAGAAAGTCAGCGTAATCAATTTTAAGTGTCCTAAAGCATCCTGCACAGCTAGTAATTATTTTTTTTATCCCACTTTGCTTGAATAGTTCATAATTTTTTACAGCTACCGAATTGAAAGCACTGTGGTTACCAGTTCTTAGTGCAACACTTCCGCAACATACTTCATGCTCCCCGTAAATTGAAAAATCCACATCTAATTTATGGAGTACATTTGCTGTATTAATAGCTACGGCTTCAATTTCGGGTGTCAGAGCTGCTGTGCAACCTACAAAGTAAAGAATCTCAGATTGACCTGTATATGCATTCTTAGGTTTAAAATCAAGTTTCTCAATCCAATTCTTTTTCTGCTTATTATCTCTTTCATAAGGATTTAGAAGTTCAACCATTGCTTTATTCATTGGAATATGAGCCTCTAAACCGCAACCCGCATCGACTAATTCTGCCCTTAAGGCTTCATAAAAAGTGGCATTATCTATTTCATATGCACATGCTTCTGCACAGGCATTACAAGTAGGGCATTGATAAATTACCTCTGCCATATCTTTGCTTAATTCTAATTTTCCTTGCCAAAGAGACCGTATAATTTGCATTTTTCCCCTTCCGAAGAATGGTTCGAAACCGGAAGTATGATCTCTTGCTACACAAACCCCCCATTTAGGAGGATCTGCTGTATAGTCAGTTGCTTCCCTACAATCACCACAGCTAATACATTGTAATAACATATCGCCTAGCTGGCCTAAATGTTTAAACTTTTCTTTTGGATTAAATTCAGTCATCCTTATCCCCTAATCCTCCTCTTTTACAATATATTTAGAAATGTCGTCTGTATAACTATACATATGAAATTTTTTGGGACTTAATAAGAAATGTGGATCGACAGAGTTTTTTATATCTTTAAAAAATTGAATAAATTCAGGTGTATATGCATCAGCTTCTACTATTGACTGAGAAATTGCTTCGCCAAGCCAATAATGTATTCCACCATATCGCACTTGATGTCGTAGCCTTTGATGCCACATATTCATTGAATTTTCACGTTGTGAATCAATATTATCAGCATTGAAACCTCCAACAATAACGCAATTTCCATTTGGCATTAAAAATATAACAGTAGCAAATAATGATATACTTTGAGGAGGTAATTTATCTCTGTATTTATTATCAAAGACGGCACTCTTTTCAGCAATTTCAGGAAGAGAAGATATAGGTATTTTATGGCAGGTTGTGCAGGAAATTTTAGGAGGTACAATAGAAATATACTTATTGAAATAATGATATGCATATTCTAATTCAAATTTCCAATCTTTTGAAAGTCTTGCATTAAGATCAATTTCTTGCCACTCAAAAGGTCGAGCATCTTCTTTCATAATTTCATTCACTCTCTCAAGATGTAATTCTAAGATTCTATCATCCATAGCTTCAACCATAACTGAAAATATAGGTCCTTTTATTCTGGGTCGTTTAGGAGGCTTCTTTTCAACCATTCCTGCTAATAGTTGTATAACTATCGAGGGTACCACAAGAACATCATGTAGTCCATCACGAACTTCTTTTCGTAATTTATACATTAGCTCAAATACTTTTTTATAATCATTAGTATTGAGCATAAAATAGCGCTGAGCTTTAAAAGGAGTGACTGGAAATAATTTTAAAAATGCTTTCGTTTTAATACCCATAGTTCCCACATCGCCCATAAATAATCCTGTAAAATCTGGGGCAATCCCATATCTACAAAAGGGTTGAGAATACTTATTAGCTGCAGCTCCTGTTCTTATGATAGTGCCTTCCGGATTTGGTAATACAACTTCTACCCCTAAGCAAATATCAGGAACGACTCCATACTTGGTGGAGCCAAACCCCGCAGTACTGTTAGAAAGACCCCCTCCAATTGTTGCGGAGAATCCACTACCAGGACCTAGAACTCCTGTAGTTAACCCTTTCTTATGCAATTCTGAAACCAATGCACCCCACGTTATACCACACTCAACTTCACAGTAAAAATCTGTTTCATTAATTTCTATAATATCATTCATCCGTGTTAGGTCAATAAGAATTCCACCTTGAGTTACTGAACCTCCTACAAGATCTGCTCCACCCCCTCTAGGAACCATAGCAATTTTGTATTTATTAGCAATTTTGACAATCTCTGAAACTTCTTCTGTTGATTCGGGGCGAACAATCATATCGGCCCATCTATCTGGAAAAGCAGGATCTACATTCCTAGAATATGCAGCCTTCATGAAATCTTTATCAGTGATGAAATCAGAGCCAACAATATTTTCAATCTCTTCATAGATTTCTTTAATTTTAGACAAATTTGTTCACATTTTCAAAATTAATAACAATAAATTTAATGTAATGATTAAATAAAATTTTATAAAGGTTTTTAAATTGATTTAATACCAATCCCATTTGTTAAAAGAGTAAGGTAAAAATACATCAGGGTCAACTTCTACGAGTTTTTGCCCAGGAAGCATAGTATTATCCGTTTTAATGTATAGAGCACCAAGAGGATTTATTACTTCAATTTCACCCCACGGATCATGAGGGGTCGAACTAAGCTTAATCTCAACTTCTCCCATTTCCATGGATTTTGGGTGAACTGCTGTTTCTTGTCTTACCAACCAAGGATTGTAATCAAAACCTTCTTTATTTGGAGCGGGAAAATACTTAAAATTATAATTAATAGTATTTCTTTTTCTTCCAGGTAATAGACCTAATTGCTTAATTATTTTTGGAGTATCCGGAATATTGAATTTTCCCGTTAATTTTGCTCTGATTTCAATATTTTTTGTTCCTAATCTTTCTGAATAACCATAAATCTCTGTATTCTTTCGTTCAAGATGAACTTTCGCCATTTTTTTAGGAAATCCGAAAATTTCTCGACCTCCTATCATCGCTCGATCATCAGTAACAGGCATAGCCAAATAATAATTACCAGGAGTTCCGTTGTATTCACATCTAAGCATCAGAGCACCCTCATAATAAGGAAGACCTTGATTCGTATTTGGGTATTTTGCTATAAAAGCGATGGCAATAGGCATACTAACAGGTTTAAGCGGATGCGGAAGCACTCGTTTGATAATTTCAGGTCTTGTTTTCCATAAGACGGTAATCATTTCAGCATCTTTAAAAACTGTAGTGCGTAAAAGTTCTTTTTTTACTTTAATTTCATTTAAATTCTTTTTCCAACTCATAAATTTCTCTACTCTTCCTCTTTTATAATATATTTTGTAACATCCTCATTATAATTATACATATGGAATTTATTTGGACTTAGCAGAAAGTTTGGATCCACTACTTTTTTTACATTTTTGAAAAATTGGATGAATTCAGGGGTGTAAGCATCAGCTTCAACTATTGATTGAGAGATAGATTCTCCTAACCAGTAATGAACACCACCATATCTTACTTGAAATCTTAACTTTTTATGCCATATATTCATTGCAGTTTGATGTTGATCATCAGTATTATCTGCATTAAAACCTCCTGCAAATACACAATGCCCATTAGGTAAGAGGTGGATTGATCTTGCAAATATCGAAAAACTCTGGGAGGGAAATTCGGTTTTATGTTCGTTATCAAATTCGGTACTTAGCTTACTTTTTTCTTGAATGGATGAAATTGGGAGTTTATGGCAAGTTGTACATGAAATTTTGGGAGGAACAAGAGAAATAAATTTGTTAAAATAGCTATAAGGAAACTTTAAATTAAATTTCCAATCCTTCGATAATTCCGCCGTTAGATCAATTTCTTGCCATTCGAATGGGATCGCATCATCCTTCATAATCGTATCGAGTTTTTCAGTATATATATCTAAAATTCGTTCGTCAAAAGCTTCTAGAATATACATAAATACAGGACCTCTTAATCTTGCTCTTTTAGAGGGTTTTTTTACAGCTTGAGAAGCTAAAAGTTGAACTACAACAAGAGGATTTATATATAGATCATGTAAACCATCACGTATCTCTTTTTGAACTTTTAGCATCAATTTAGATACGATTTCATAATCATTTTTATTAAGAATATAATTTCTTTGTATCTTGAATGGTGAGTTGGGAAACAATCTAAGAGAAGCCTTAGTTTTAATACCCATGGTGCCTACATCTCCCATGAAGAGCCCTGTAAAATCGGGAGCTACTCCATACCTACAAAAAGGTTTTGCATATTTATTCGCAGCAGCTCCCGTCCTTAATATTGTTCCCCTAGAATTTGGTAATACTACTTCTACTCCTAGGCAATTATCAGTAACTAATCCATACTTAGTAGAACCGAAACCAGCAGTGCTATTTGACAATCCGCCTCCAATAGTTGCGGAATAGCCGCTCCCTGGACCTAATACACCTGTAGTTAAATCCTGCTTATATAATTCTGAAATTAAAGCCGCCCAAGTTACCCCACATTCTACTTCACAATAAAAATCTGATTCATTAATCTCTATAATTCTATTCATTCGTGTAAGATCTATTAAAATTCCTCCTTGAGTGGCAGAACCTCCCACTAAATCTGCTCCGCCCCCTCTAGGAACCATATGAATTTTGTATTTATTGGCGATTTTTAAAATTTCCGATACTTCTTCCGTGATTTCAGGTCGAACTATCATATCTGCCCATCTATCTGGAAATGCTGGATCTACATTTCTTGAATATGCCGCTTTCATGAAATCTTTATCTGTAATAAACTCAGTTCCAACAATAGTCTCAATTTTCTTATATACTTCCTCAAGCTTGGACATTTTAGACAACTTTTCTACACTAACAATTATAGAATTTGCTCTAAGAATTAATATAACTTAATAAAAGAAGAATTAAAAAGTTTCTATTTAGAATAAATATTTAACAAATAAGGAACAATTTATATTATTCAAATTTCTTAATTTAAAAAATGATATGATATGGGTTTTGTAAAAACACCAGAAGAATTAAAGCAATTAAAAAGGGATTCATTTGATTTTTATGAAGCAGAGTTTGTCTCTGTTTATTGGGAAACTAAACCAGAGATTATTAAGAAACTATTACCTCCGCCACTTAAACCTGCTAAATACCCTATTGCTAATGCTTTCATAGCAAATTACCCAAAAACAAATTTCGGGGTAATCTATAAAGAAGCAGCATTATTCTTATTTGCGGAATATGGTGGTATTGTAGGAATTTATTGCCTTGCAATGCCAGTAGATAACGATATGGCCATGATAGGGGGGCGTGAATTATTTGGATATCCAAAAAAAATTTCTAATATTCAATTCAACCATACTGAAAAAGAATTTGAAGGTTGGGTCGAACGCCATGGAATTCGCTATTTTGAATTAAAGGCTAAGCTTAATAATAAAACTAACGCAAAAGATGCATTAAAGATACTTATGGAACTTGGGTTAAATCCAAGCAAACCGGGGAGCATAACTTATAACTTTAAGTATTTTAGGGCCCCAAATTACTCCCAATTTGACTTTAATCCTCGACTGATTAGAGAAGAAATTACAATGCAGGCAATTGAAATGAAAATGGGTGAAGCTGATGTGAAATTGAACCATTCTGAATATGATCCTTGGAGTGAAGTTGTAGTAGAAAGGACTTTGGGTTGTATTTACCTAAAGACTAATAGCCAGATGCAACCAGGAGAAGTAGTAGCAGAAGTTGAATCTGATCAATTTGAATCTTATGCATTTATGAAACAAGATCCTTATTAAAAAAAGATTTTAAGATTTTAATTTTTTTATCCTTTTTATTATCTTTTTCTTTATTTTTTCATAAGAAGGCGGCGGACCTGTTCTAATTTCCTTACCATCAATATATAAAGCATCAGAAATGCCCCATTCTAAAAATATTTCTCTTTTAAAAGTTTGGATCTCTTGAAATACTACTTTATCACCGAATTCTGAGGCGACTCGTTTTGCTCGTTCATAAACTAAATTTTGAGCAGGACACCACCCATTTATAAATGCGGTTATAGTGACTTTTCCTAGGATCATTTCTGGAGTTTTTTTTTGCTTAATCCATTTTGGTTTCATAGCATCTTCAGTAAATGGTTTCCATAATAATGAAGCTATCCCTTGTTTATCTACCTTAAGAAATCCCTGTTTCTTGAACCAAGAAGCTTTCATCCAGAAGGGTAATGAGACACCCCAAGCTACCATTCCTTTTACCCCTCTTGATCTGATATCTTCTTCGGCTGCGTGGAGTAATTTTTTTCCAATTCCTTTTTTTTGATAGTTTCCAACTCCATCATCATAACCGTGCACCCATATGCATAAAATATAATATAAATCACTTCCTTCCACGACAGATTCCTCAATTGGGATATATTGAATCATTCCAACTACTTTATTATCATCTGAAATAGCCAATTTCACCCCAAGACCTTTATCCTTCATCCTATTATACCAGTTTTCTTTATGATCTCCTGCTTCTTTTATTTCAGCAGACCAATCTTCTAGACACATAAAATATATCTTTTTATGCTTCTCAGATAAATCTATTATCTCCATTTTTTACCCTCTTAAATAAGATATAATTATATTTAATATTAGACTAAAATATAATTTTATTAAAGATTAACTGGCTCCAAATTTTTTGTAAAAGAGGATTAAATCAATAATTTAAGCTTTTTCACATCCAGGAGGCTATTCGTGGTGAGTCCACTAGAATAGTCACCAGATCATCATAAGTAAGTAATTTTATAGGCTCAATAATAGTATTTGGATTGATTCCGCGAGCTAAAAGGTCTGGAATCATTGCATAAACTAAAATTGGCAGGTTAATTAATTTATTCAAAGCTATAGGTAATCTCCCTTTAGTTGATGTACCAATAACACCATCGTGAATTAGAACCATTGTAATCTTCGCTCCTTGTTCTAATTGATTTTTAATTATTTCTATAAGATTTTCTATTTGATTACCATGTCTAGGACTGTAACCGAACAGATATACTATATTTTTATCCACGATCATTATTATCACCATACTTTTTTAATATCTAAAGATGACTTCCGCTTCTAAAATAAACTGCGCGAGTTCCTTTTTACTTATAATTTTTATATTATCAAAATCCAATAAATCTGATGGCTCTAAACCTGCTAATTCAAGGTCACTATCCAATCCATAAACCTCAATGTCAGCTAATTCTATCATTCTATAAAAATTTGAAAAACTTTCCATATTAAGTGCTTCTGGGTTTAAATCTTTGCTAAGAAAGTAAACCGAATCACCTATAAAAATAACTTGGCATTTTTCTATATCCCCAACTGCGGTAATTCCTGCGCCAAGTCTTATTGCTTCTATTGTAGAATTTTTTCCTATAGGAGATTGTTCGCATATAATTACAACTGATTTTGCCAAAATTTAATCACCCGGTCCAAATACAATAACTCTATCTGAATTCGCAATCCATTCGGAAAGCCCTCCTAAGCCTACTTGGCATGCCCCTGGAATAAATTTAGTTGATTTAAGACCTGTATAATTTATCCAGGTACTACATGCAGAGAGATTTACGTTATTAGTTTTAATAAAAGTTTCAATTCGTTCAGGTAAATTTCTCATTGAAGTGGATATATTAATATCTGCATTAATATTATATACTCCACTCCCATAGAAAAAGATACCTAAAATTTGATGCCCTTTTTTAAGTATAGCTTCACCTAGATTTAACATGGTATCTACCGCTTCGAATTTATAAGGTTCTGCGCAAACTAAAAAAGTAAAAACTACCATCGAAAAATTATCCGTTTTTATTATTTTATAAATGTTATTTTTTAATAATATCTAATATTTTAACTCAATGAAGAATTCGTATTTTTTTTATTTTAAAAAAATTATCTTAATAATTGAAAAATGGAAACAAAACCTATTATTGAAAATACCTCGTCACATCTTTTCGAATATCGTTCCGTGGAAAAAAAAAGGTTAATACTATCTTTAATAATAACTTTAACCGTTATGGTTTTGGAAATTATAGGGGGATTAATCACATTTAGCATAGCTCTAATTAGTGATGCTGGACATATGTTTACCCACGCTTTCGCTATAGGTATTAGTTTATTGGCAATATTTATAGCTAGAAAACCCCCTTGTCATCATAAAACCTTTGGGTTATACCGAGCAGAAGTTTTAGCTGCCTTTATTAATGGTTTATTTCTTTTAGTTGTCGTTGGGATTATAATTTTTGAAGCTATTGAAAGATTTTTACATCCTCAAGAGATTGTGGGATTTTATATGTTTATTATCGCATTAATAGGATTGACTACAAATGTAACAAGTATTCTTATACTTCAGGGAAGTCAGAATAAAAGTCTAAATGTTAAAAGTGTATTTTATCATATGATAGCTGATGCGGCATCTTCAATTGCGATTGTATTTGTTGCTATAGTTATTTTTTTTACCGAATTGACTTTTCTTGATCCGTTAGTTAGTTTAATAATTTCAATAATTATCCTTTATTGGGCGTGGGGTATTTTAAAAGAATCCATGATAATTCTTCTCGAAATGACACCTAAAGGGTTGAATATTGATACTATTGAAAAAGATCTTAAGAAAGAATTTAAGGGGATATTAGATGTTTACCATTCTCATCTCTGGACAATAACACCAGACATGCTCGTGTTTTCAGCCCATATTTTATTAGATGAAAGCGAGAAAAATGAGAACCAACAAAATATAATTGCAAAAATTAATGAATATTTATCAAACAAATACAAGATAGTGGAATGTACTATTCAAGCTGATAAAGAAGATGACTCGAAAGCTTGTTATTTTGCATAAAGTAATACTTAATCTTTCTATTGTTTAGTTATTAAAAGTTAAATTAAAGGAAAAATATTTAGTATAATTGAAACAAATTCTTCAGCTAACAGGATTTGTTATTTCCTTTGTAGTGCGCCTATGTTACCTCCAATTTTTAACCTCGAAGCACCTTCTGATATATTAAAGATATCTTCCTCTATTAAATCATAAATGGCATGTTTAAGAGTGACTAGTGGGATTTTTTGAAGTTCTTGGATCTCAATGATCTCGTCAATGGTTATTGTTTCACCAGGTCTAATTAACGATTTAATGAACTTCTTTAAATCTCCTAAATTACTAGTAATTGTAATCAAATCAATATTTTCTTCTTTAATCAAGGTAACTTCTGTTACACTTATCTTGGACATTATAAATTTCACCTGTTCTTCTAAGAGCTTAATTCTTCCTTTTAATTCGGAGATGATATCCTTACTGCTTTTTTTAGTGGCTTTTTTTTGTGTTAAATATTTGTAGATTAGTTTTTCAAGTTTTTCATTATCTATTCCTGCTTGTTTGATCTTCTCGATCTTTTCTGTTTTTTTATCACTCTTTTTTATTTTAATTTTGCACTCTTTAGCTAATTTATCTAATAAAGATACAGTTAAATCATTTAAATCAGCCAATTAAAGTCACGTAAACAAGAATTAATTCTTCATTAAATTTAGCAAACTGAATAAATAATTAAATAAAAATTAATTCTAGAATTATTAAAATATCATTATTAACCTAAAAATTCGAGCTGATTACAATAGAAATAATTGAAGGAAGTGTATCTCATATTCCAGAAATAGTTGAATTGTGGAAAGAACTAATTGACTACCATAAAGAGATCGATCTTTTTTTCAAAAGGAGAGAAGATGCACATTTAAATTATGAATCTTTCGCGAGAGAGAATATGGAATCAGAAGAAGCAATATATTTTGTGGCAATTGAGGAAAAAAAAGTAGTGGGGTATGTTTTGGTAAAAATTGATGAATATCCTCCTATTTATTTATATGAGAAGTATGGTGCGATTTATGATTTATTTGTAAAATCTACATATAGAGGAAGAGGAATTGGAGGTAGGTTGTTAGATAAAGCGATTGAATGGTCCAATTACAGGGGATTAGAACGTGTTGAATTGAATATGGTATCCCAAAATAGTAAGACTTATTCTTTTTACTTAAAACATGGTTTCAGGGATTATATGAATAGATTATTTCTTGAAAATAAAGAATTTAATAAAATAATCTGACCTTATCATCTAATAAAATTCAAATAAATATATATTAATAAAAAAAAAAAGACTAATTTTTCAGAAAGGTTATAACTTTTTCATTTACTTCGGGCGCTACTTCTATAAAGACATGATGTGCGGTATTATCAAACGTTTCAATAGAGCTATTTGGTAATCTTTCCTGCATCTCATTAAGTACCATTTTAGGAGATAATTTATCATGACTAGCGGCTATCAATAAAACTTGGTTCTTTATTTTATGTAATTCATCTGTTACATTATGTTCCTCAACAGCATCAGCAAGAAGTTTATAGTCCTGAGGAGACATCTTATTTTCCGTCATTTCATCTATCATATCTTTTGCAGACCATATTCCATAAAATTTCTTATTTGGGTCTGCTTGCATTTCTTTGATAAATCTTCTATGATGCACTAATTTTGCATACTTCCAATACGCTTGTTCTTTATCCTGTTTTTGTTGTTCATATAAATCGGCCATGGTATTTTCCATCATGTGTATTCCAGAACCTTTATGATTTGTACCCATTAAAACGATTTTATTCACACGTTCAGGGTACTTTAATACATAATTTTGAGTAATCCATCCTCCCATTGACTGTCCTATAAGATGAGCTCTTTCAATTTTAAGCAAATCCATCAATCCTTTTAAATCTTCTACGAGCGTCTCTAGTGTATATGGTTCGTTAGGGTGTTCTGATTCTCCAGAACTTCTGTTATCATATGTGATTACTTTAAAGTGTTTTGATAAAGCTCCAACCTGAGCAATCCAAATTGCTCTAGTAGCACCAAATCCATGGAGTAATATTACGGGATATCCCTCTCCATGAATTTCATAAAATAATTTTGTTCCATTTACGTCTGCTAAAGGCATAATTATTAAAATTAATGCTTGTGTATTTATAGTTTTTTAGTTTTAATTCCATTGAATCATATTATTAAATGTAATTTAGTTATTCTAAATTAAGTGGATCTGGTGAATAAATTCTGCCAAATGATTAAATGTGAATGGAATTTCAATAATGATATTCTTAATTCCATAAAAAACGCAAAAAATTTATTATATATAGATGCTTTTTTTGCAAT
>SMTZ1_10007488_pt1 | contig 11487 bp, 5 predicted proteins | sample DeeMarSWOR136_30_FD_25667 | JGI IMG/M metagenome (IMG submission 25667)
CTGCATGCATTTGCTCCTGTGGTGTAGTCCGGTCAATCATTTCGGCCTTTCGAAGATTTGGAAAAGTTTAAAAATCCTAACTAAAGATAGCCGATGACTCGGGTCCGAATCCCGACAGGAGCACTCGGTTACATTTTTCTTCTGTTGAGGGACCAAAAAAATTTTGTAAAAATTCATTTTTATTCTGTTACCTGAACTAGATTGCAATCTCGCATAAAACTATGATGTTTTGTTCACTCATAAAACCCCAATAGTTAGTTGAAATGACTAGCTTTTCACCAGATACATATTTGTAAAAGCTGAATGTACTGAAATAAATTACTCTTGTTTTCATTGCTTCAAAGGTGATGTATTTCTCTTGACTTGAGAGATTGGTTATCTTACCAAAAATAAAAGCCTTACGAAATTTTAGTTCTTTTAACCAACCGTTTGGTTCTATGAACGGATACAAATCTTGGTTACTTCCGCCAGGGATATCGTATGGTATATCTCCGATACCATCACCATTATTGTCTGGACTATTATAGTCATCCCAGTAGTTGCCGCCAGAAGGATACCCTTTATGCCAGATATTGCCACCTTCGTCATAAGCATTTACTGTGTTGTCTATGAAGTTGTTATGATAAATGTAATTATGATAAATGTAATTCCATATATTGTAACTAGAATAATCAAACTTTATCCCACATCCATTGTTCGAGTAGATTGTGTTGTCTGTGATGATATTAGAGCTAGAATAAGAGCTTAGGGATAGGCCATTATTGTTGTTTACACTGATGAGGTTGCCTATGACGGTGTTGTAATCATAATTAAGGTATATTCCATCCTCATTGTTGAAACTAATATTATTGCTGGTGATGATATTGCTATTAGAGTTGAGAAATATGCCATTTTTGTGGTTCGAGTTGATGGTGTTGTCGTTAATCGTGTTGCTGCTGGATTCATGGGTCAGGTATATGCCATCATAGTAGTTCGATGTAATGCTGTTGTCGTTAATCATGTTGCTGCTGGACTCATCGAGGAATATCCCTTCAGCGTTGTTGGATATTATTTCGTTGGTTAGTATGGTGTTGCTGATGGATTCAAAGAGGGATATGCCCTCCAAGTTGCTCGAACTAATATTGTTGTAGGTGATGGTGTTGCTGTTAGAATAATCGAGGTATATACCTTTATTGTGATTCGATATAATGGTGTTACCTATAATGTTATTATTGTTGCTGAAAAAATTGAGGGATATGCCATTGTTATTGTTGGCGCTGATATTGTTATCGGTGATGGTGTTGCTACTGGAATCATAGTTGAGGTATATACCATCATTTTGATTCGATATAATGGTGTTGTCTGTGATGATGTTGTTGCTTGAAAATTCGAGATTTATACCATAAATGTTGTTTGAGATGTTGTTCCTCTCTATGGTACTATAGAGAGTGTATAAATTAATTCCATTGGTTCCTTGTTGGATTGTAAACCCGCTGATATTCACCCAACAAGCAGAAATATGTACAACATCTCCAATTCCACAACCATCGATAATCGTAGTATTTTTATCTTCTCCAATAAGACTGATTGATTTAATGATAATGATGTTCTCATAATAGATTCCACTAGGTATATAGATGGTATCACCAACGGAGGCATTATCAATTAGTCCCTGTATGTACCCTCGTGAAGTAATTTTTTGGAAAAACGTTTTATCTTTGAATATACCTGTTGTCGATGGTATGACACCAGCTCCAACAAACAAAACAATTATTCCTAATATTAAGATTTTTTTCATACTTACACCTCAATATTATATGGTTTTATTGCTGGATGCCAATCAAATTTAACCCATGGAAATTCGACCCAAGGGAATTCAATATCATAATATCTATAAAATATTCCAAAAATAGGTTTGGGTAAAAACCGACCATTAGTCCAATAGTTGTATTGCCATCGATTGAAAAATGCGTTCTCAATAAACGCATCTCGTTTATTATTAATGATGTTGTTTTCACAAATGGTATTATTCCTGGAGTCACACCAATATCTGAAACTGTCCGATAAAAATATGCCGTTCTCTTCATTGTCGGAGATTAGGTTTCCAATAATTTGGTTATTTACAAAAGGGAAATAATTCCAAGGTTCTCCCACTTTGGCCCATATATAAGCTTTAAGGACTATACCATTTTTGCTGTTCGAATTGATTATATTACCACTGATAATGGCGTTACGGAAACCACGTAGTTCTATACCATTCTCGTTATTGGAGATTATGTTACATTTAATGGTGTAAAAACTACAATTATAGAGTAGTATACCAAACTTGTTGTTCGATACAATAGTATTCATTATGATGGTACTATTAATGCTCTCGGTCTCTAAAGAGCCCCAAAATCCGTATATGCCATTCTCATTGTATGAAATGATATTACTTGAGATGATATTACGGGACCCACTGTAACGTATACCATATTCGTTGTTTGATGAGATATTGTTATTGGAGATAATATTCCTATGACTAGAACCACTAAGATATAGACCACGCAGATTGTTCGAGATGTTGTTCCCAGATACGATGTTGTTAAATCCACTAATATATATACTATTTATATTATTGAAAATGCTATTCCCTGTAATATTGTTAAGGCTGGAATCCCATACCTCCACGCCATCAAAATTATTAATAATAATATTATCGATTATACAATTATAATTAGAAGAATGAATATTTACAGCATTATTTATATTATCAATAGTATTTTCAGTAATAACATTATTGTTGCTTAAATATATATTAATAGCCGTCTCTCCACTTTGTACCATATTATTTTTTATTACACAATACTCTGATGAAATTAAATAAATTGAATAATCACAATCCTTGAAATTATTATCATCTATACTGCTATCGTGACAATAATCTACATAGATGCCATAGTTGCACATGTCAAAAAGATTTTTTCGAATCATGTTAGTATTGCTTGAAAACAAATAAATACAAGGTTTATCCTCCTCGCGTTCTTTTATTATATTATATTCAATGTTGTTATTATGAGAATCATAGAGTTCTATACCACACAAACCTGATGCAATAGTGTTATTGTTAATATTACACATATTTGAATTTTTCAAATGAATGCAATATGTTTTTTTCAATGTCTCAAAATCAATTCCAATAATGGTAAATCCCCTAAATAACACATCATCTGTTGAGATAAATACCGGACGTTCAATAAAGGTATCAGCACTCCCATTACCAATAACACTCAATGTCTTTGTTATATAAACATTACTCTCTGGGTTATCATATACTCCTGCATAAACCCGAATGGTATCACCATTGCTCGCATTCTCAATAGCGTCCTCAATATATTTATAGGGATATTCAAGTGTTCCATCCCAGGGACCGTCTATATTATCATCATCAACATAAAGAATGTTAAATTCGTTATACACTAGTGCCCCTGATGTAACGCTTGTAAAAAACAAAATAATAATGAAAAAGATTGCAATAAAATTCTTCTTCAAATTTAATTCACCATCCTGTCACTATAAATTAAAATTTCATCAATCATGAAGAAACCGATACTTGAATATGGGTTAAACGGTATGGTTTCATCAGATACTACTCTGAACCGAATTTGAATTGTTTCTTCATTATAAAACGATAAATCTATCTCTCTTTTGTTCCAATAACTATAAATCCAAATTAATTTTGTATAATATGAGTTCCAATTATCTGTTGATATATCAAGAAACAAGGAATCATGTGATTCTTTTTCTGCTTTTACATAAATGGTTAACAACGGATTTATCCCTAATTTTATTTTGGGGGATACGAGACTGTTATTCATATTATTGTTATAGCGCATTGTGTTTTCATCTCCAAGGTACCAGCAATGAGTTGGCGAAATAGAATAATAATCTGCTTCTGAAAGATGCCATAAATCACCACTAATTCCTCCGGTGTGATCAATTGTTATCCATCCATCAACTGATTCACAGTCATCATAGAAGTTGGATTCGTACTGTGAAACGGTTAGATCTAACTCGCCATCATAACCATCATATATTGTAGGATGTTGATCTTCAATTCTTAGTCGAGTATAATTGTAAGCTTCTTCAGCTGATATAAAGCCATTAGTGTTGTAATCCCCAAATTCTTCACCAAATGATTCGATTAGAATATTTGTAAAAATATGACCTGTAGGAGATGAATATCCTGGTTCATCCTCCTCCGTAGCCATTAAAATGACACGATTGTCACCCATGATTTCTCCTATAAAATCCTTAATAAAATCATCTGATGAACACTCTTCATTAATATATGGTGGTGAATAAATGGTGTTTCTAAATAAATTTCTATGTGAGTTATCGTTAAATCCTCCAGCATGGCAACTATCGATAATAACACAGATACCCTGAGATTCTAATCGATTAACAAAAAACTTTAGTTCATCGTCTCTCAAATATGTCGATGAGTCTACAAAACTGTAGTACGTAGATAAGATTTCATCACAATGATCTGCCTCATCAAAAGGAGGAAGATCAATGGGAATCCCCCAAAGTTTCAATTGGCCTCCATGTGTCGCGATATAAACAAGTGACACATCATTTGCATCCTCCATAGCATCTAACCAGCGAAAGCCTTCTGTAATATTGGTTTTTGTCGCGTTTTCACGTATAATTAACTTTATGTGGTCCTCCTGCCAGTGTTCTGAGGAAAGCAAGCTATTATACAGTGCCTTCGCACTGAGATCGCTATTGATTTCTTTTTCTGGATGTTCTGCATAAATCCCTACTCCAACTATTAATGCCCAGTAATCTATATCAGTGTCATAAAATCCGATTGTTTTGCACATAGCTAAGATGTATTGTGCACCCATTAAACCCTGATATTCTTTGGAGATGGTTAACTTCTCGCCAGATACATGCTTGTGAAAGCTGAAAGGTGTAAAAGTGAATACCCAGGTTTTCACTGCTTCAAAGGTGATGTATTTCTCTTGACTTGAGAGGTTGGTTATCTTGCCAAAAATAAAAGCTTTACGAGATTCTGGTTCTTTTAACCAACCGTTTGGTTCTATGAACGGATACAAATCTTGGTTGCTTTCACCTTGGATATTATATGGTATATCTCCTATTCCATCTTTATTGAGATCATTACCAGTATAATCAGACCAAAAATTCCCCTCATGAAATACTGCATGATACCAGTTGTTACTGGAAGAGTCATATGCATTTTGATTATTTTTTATAAGATTGTTATGATATATATTATTATCACAACTGGAATAATATTGTATAATGCCATATCCATTGTTTGAGATAGTATTATTAATGATATTGTTGTTATCACTGTAATAATTTAAGCATATACCATTTTCTTTGTTATTTAAGACAGTGTTATCGGTAATATCGTTGCTGGTAGAATCATTTAAATACAACCCATTCTGAATGTTTGAGCTAATAATGTTATCTTGGACATTGTTTCTTCTTGATTGAACGAAGTAAATGCCATTTTTGTGATTCGAGCTGATGGTATTGTTAGCAATAAGAGTGTTTCTGGAAGAACCGCCAAGGTGAACACCATCTTCCTTGTTCAAATTAAAAGTATTAAATGTAATTGTATTATTATTTGATGAAAAATTTATATTTATCCCATGTATATTATTTAAACAGGTGTTGTTATTAATTATGTTGTTATTTGATGAAAAAAGGAAATCTATTCCATGTTGATTATTCAAACAGGTGTTGTTATTCACTACGTTGTTATTTGAAGAAGAATTTACATGTATCCCATGCTGGTTGTTCAAACAATTGTTGTTAGTGACTGTGTTGTTAATTGATGAAGAATTAAGATTGATTCCATATCTGTTATCCTGGCAGGTGTTGTTGGTTATGAGGTTGTTTTTGGATTGTTCTAGATCTATCCCATCAGCGGCGATGAATGGGTAGTAGATAGCTTGTATTTCTTTGTCAGAGAGCGCTTTGTTGTAAATACTAACTTCATCAATTATCCCGTTGAAGTAGTGATCCCAAGCTCCGTGGTGACCAATGGTGAAATTATAAGGGGAGCCATCCAGTGGATGATTATCAATCATAGTTCCTTCAAGTTGCCCATCTACGTATATATAATAACTGTGGCCATCTTTAACGCCAGCTATATAATGCCAGTTTCCATCATTAACAACAGTATGTCCATAACATATATTTAGATAATAGTAATCATCAATAAGTATAGCAGCATAGCCGTAGTATATCGCTAATGTTGCCCAATCTGAACCGTCATTTACATGTCTTTTGGTCATTATAACATTCCATCCAGAATATGGATCTCCAGGGTAAGTGGTTTTAATCCAAGCTCCTTGAGTGATAATATTTGGATTATTTTCAATGTCTGGAATATCAACATAATCATCCACTCCATCAAATTTTCCCGCTCTTCCATACATTCCAAAAACCGTGGTATTAGCGCCATTCATTGCGGTTCCATTATTTTCATTTCCAGAAGAATCTAGAACTTCACCTAAGGTTCCATTCCAAGATACCTCATCCATCTTCCAATATCCAATAAGACCTGCAATATCAGGTTCATAAAATACTTTATTGTCATTCACTGTGTTCCCGTCAATAACACAGTTACTGGAATAAGTAAGATGTATCCCCTCACCATCATTAGAGCTACAATTATTACCAGAAATAATATTACTATCGGAATACTCGAGATAGATGCCATTAATATTATTTAAATTACAAATGTTATTCGTTATAATATTGTTATGTGAATTTTTCTGTAGACAAATACCGTAATCATTTTTCAAGATGATGTTACCAGTGATAATGTTACTGTCACCTTGAAGAATTATACCACTATAGTTATTATTTTTGATGGTATTACCAGAGATGATATTACTACTTGAATCTAAAAGACTTATACCAGCCGAATTATTAACTAAAGTATTGTTAGTTAAGATATTACCACCAGATAATTCCATGTAAAAACCTGTATCGGAATTTAGGATAGTATTATTAAGAAATTGGTTACTAGTAAAAATCTGACATCCATAGGAAATCTTTACATTATCAATACGATGGTAAGCTCTTGCACCTCCGGTAGCCGCGGTGAAGCCAAATCCACCAAAACTTCTATTGATTTCTCCATTCCACATAAAAAGTGGATTTATCATATCATCAATAAAAACATAGATATCGTTTGTTTCAACAATGGTTTTTACATGATGCCAGATGTCGTCATCCACTCTATCATCGTCTTTCCAAACAAGATGGTTACTTACTGTATCCTGAATTAGGGCAATATGTTCACCGCTTGGGTCATAATAGTTATAATAGTGGTCGAATTCAATGCCATATCCTGGAACATAACCAGTGGCGTCAACAAAACCAAGACTTCCACCATCCATTGGTATATACCCTGTTTGCTTATAGAACATACAGACTAAACCATCAGCCCCAGAATAACCAGGAGCACCGATTTGATAATCAAACTCAACCACAAAATTTTTGAAATTTGTTTGATCAAACCAGATTTGCCCGCATTGGCTGTATTCATTAGGTGTTAATTCAAGGTATCCATTTGTTCTATTAGCACTGCCATAATATGTCCAATGACCAGTATCTGTATTAAAATCATCATAAAAACTAGCTTGACCACCAATAGAGCAAATACCAATAGAACAATGATCAAAGATGTTTCCTATAATACTACAATTACTAACATTATCGAAATATGCACCTGCGTCAACTAATGGTAATTCACAACTATTTTTTATCATAAACCCACTAATGTTTACCCAATCAGCAGAAACGTAAATTACAATCCCGCTCCAATTGCCATCTATAATGGTGGTGTTCATGTTCTTACCAATTAAATTTATTGATTTGTTTATAACTATATTCTCATGATATGGAGACGAATCATCGTAGACAAATACTGTATCACTATCAATTGAATCATTAATAGCATCCTTAATACTTGTGTAGTTGTTTGGTCCACTACCACCAACATACAATATATTACCCCGAGTATTGAAACCTATAAAAGTTATCTCGTTAACCTGTGAAACATCTCTTTCTATAACGTTTACACTTATAGATGGGAATACACCAGCTCCAACAAACAAAACTATAATTCCAAAAACAAGTCCTTTCCTAAATATATTATTTATCATTTTGCTTTTTCCTCCCTTTAAAATAAATTCCTCTATTGCAATATTAAATAATTTATTTTGATTTAAATTTTATTATTGTAAAAATTTCTATATGCAACAAAATGAAAAAAAACAATAAATTAGACACCATTTGTTTTATTTAAATTTTAAACCTTTTTATTATCAAATATCATGATATATATTATTAATAATAATAAATATACTAGAACAATAACTTAGAAAAATGTCTTTTTTAATTGTTTTTTATGGAGGGAATTGTAACCCCTGGGGATAGCTCTCGCCCCTAACGATTACAAAATATAATCGTTAGATATAAACCCAAATTTTTTAGTAAACACGTGTCAAAATCTCCCTTCCACTCACTGTCTTTATTGTGGGATTTATACCTGTGGGTACCAAATCCCGACAGGAGCATGCTATATATTAACATTGTTATTTGTCACAGGAAAAAAACCTTAGACTGATTTCATTTTAAACAATAGTTATATAGAATTAAAAAAGAGAGTTTATTTTTTTCTTTCTAGTTCATATTTCCAATAGACTTTTTAATATTGGGAACCGTTCAAATAACCAGATTAAAATAGGACGTATATTAAAAAGTCCTTTGTTTCGTGGAATTTTAACTACAAAAATTGTCCAATCACTTTCAGAATCATAGATGTCTTTTGCTTTAGATTTAATACTATATGTACCTTTATAGTAATATACATGAGATTGAGACATTAGCTTACCAGAAAAATAAGGTCCATACCAAACACTAACATCACCATCACCCCAATCAATCTGATAAAAGATGTCATCATTTTCAGGATCAATAGATGTAAAATTCCATTGATATGCTATATTGGTTTTTCCACTTCTTGGACCATCTACTGATGGTGGGTTTGGTGGTAAATTCTCACCAATAAAAAACCTACAATCATCAACATAAGTTTCATTTTCAGAAGCTGTTAGCTGACCGACTAGCCTATAACTACCATCAGGTACTTGCTGATTATTTTTATTTTTTTGATCCCACCATATTTCATCAAATGTCTCGCCTGGTTCTAACTCAATCCAGAGATAAATATAAACTTCATATACCAAATCACCATCAAAATTATATATAAGAAAAGTAGGATTACCATCAATAACATTATCACCAATATTTGTTAACCTCAGATTTACCATTTCACCAGATTCATAAATTTTTTTATCAGTTGTTACCTCTATTATATTATCTCCAAGTATGAAAAAACTCTCGTCATCAAAATATGTTTCTTCGTATGTTAAAAAAATTCCTTCAACAGTGTATTTACCAATTGGTACATTAGAAATCCATTCATCGCTAAAACTTTCACCAGGCATTAAAGTAATCCAACAATCAGGGTAACAACCATAAACTAACTCATGATCTTCATTAAAAACTTCCAAGGTTGGATTACCCTCAATTACTTCATCAGCAATATTCGTAAGAGATAATACTACAGGTTCACCAGAGTAATAAAAAGGTTTATCAGTTGAAACATCAATCATTCGATCATCTAATATCACTGTTGTAAAAGTTGGAACACTGTCATTCACCAGCGGGTCACTGGTAGATGTTGCCCTAACAGTAATAGTATAAGTAGCTTCTTCCACATAGTAAGGCTCAACTGTTAAAACAACTATACCACTTTTACCAGGATTTAGAGTAATTACCTCAATACTAAGTGATGACCAATAACAACAATCTATAAGATCAGGACAATCCAAAATATAATTATCAACTAAATTGCCAGCATTAGTAACTACAACTCCATAAACTGCTGTTTCAAAAGGGTAAACTGTCATTGAGTTATTTTCACACGAAACATTAACATCATAATCATCTAATTTTTCTATCTTTTTTACATTTTCTCCAAATATTGAATAACAACAAAAGGCATTAAAAATGATTAAAAAAGTTGTTATAAAACTAATTATCTTTTTTTTCATAATTTTTTTCCTCCCTTTTCTACTTATTTGTATATTTTAACTTATTATAAATATTACTCATATTTTTTTAAAATAAAAAAGAAAGAAAATATTTATTATATAATTTTTAATTTTGATGTGGATATTTATGAAATCAGAATTAAAAGAATTATCTTGGGATGAAGCAATAGAACTTGGTTCACCATACAACTATGTTCTTGCTGTTACTATTGACAATAAAGGAAAACCAAATATCATTGGACTTGGGTGGTGGACTTTTGTTTCTTGGAATCCAAAAATGATAACTATTTCTATAGGTAGGGAAAGATATTCTCATGAATGCATTGAGCATTGCAAGGAATTTGTTTTATGTTTTCCGTCAAAAGAGCAAAAAAATGGTGCATGGTTATGTGGAAAAAAATCTGGGAGGAATGTTGATAAATTCAAAGAAACAGGGTTTATAGCTGTACCATCAAAAATTGTAAAACCACCAATTATTAAGGATTCAACTGTTGCATTTGAATGTAAAGTTGTTGATAAATTTGAAACAGGTGACCATACTGTTTATGTTGGAAAGATTGTGGCTATTCATGGTACACCTGAAAAACCAAATCATCTTTACTCCATCAGTTATGAAAAATTAATTGATTTGTCTTTTAATGATAAAAAACCTTAAACCCCCTCTATATTTTTTAAATTACCTTTGATTCTACTAGTTAAGAAAATTAAAAAAACGTTTAACAGATATAAAATCTTGTTTTTTACTAGTAACATCGTGCTTTTATCCCGATAGAAGCACGCTAATTATTAACATGGCTATTTTGTCCAATAATTCAAATCCCTTACCCTACACATTTAGAGAAACAGAAGCGATTGATACGGTTTTAACTTATATTTTTTATGCGAATTATTCACCCTCCAATATTTCTAAAATCAATATAAGATAGCAATTTAACACCACCCTTTACAAAAAGACTTATTTCAATCAAATTAATTGCCATAATGTTACCTTCTAAACCATCTGCATTTGTCATAAAAATAACTCTAATATCTTCAGTGGGTATATGATACATAATCGACGCAACACCAAAATTGAGACCATAATGACCCATGAGTGTGATATCAAAAAATAGAGGATGTACCTTGAAAAGCCATGCCAAGCCATAATATGCAGCAATCATGGCATTAAAATTTCCTGGTGGTTGAATTCGATGCATTTCCTCTATTGTTTCACTATTAAGAATACGGACTCCCTTGTATACACCATCATTTACATGAGCGATTAAGAAATGGGAAAGATCAGAAACTGTAGAGTACAACCCACCAGCCGGATAATTAAGTATTCTCCAATAAAGACTTGGATGGATGTTACCATCGATGG
>SMTZ1_10019550_pt1 | contig 11486 bp, 11 predicted proteins | sample DeeMarSWOR136_30_FD_25667 | JGI IMG/M metagenome (IMG submission 25667)
TGGCTGCTTCAAGGACGGTGGTACCCTCGGACACCTGTGTTTTTATTCCATCTATAGTCAGTTCAACCATGCTATTCTCCCGTTACAAAATTATGACTGCATCAAACTTGCAGACGTCGCGACAGAGGCCACACTTAATGCACTTTTCCTGGTCAATGATGTGCGGCTCTTTCTTTTCACCCGATATAGCCCGCTGTGGACATTCTCTGGCGCACACCCTACAGCCAGTGCATTTCTCTGCGTCTATGTTGAAGGTTATGAGTTCCTTGCATACCCCTGCCGGGCACCGTCTTTCTCTTACGTGGGCTTCGTATTCATCACGGAAGTATCTGATAGTAGAGAGCACAGGATTAGCTGCTGTGCCACCAAGAGCACACAGGGAGGCTTCCTTTATGACACCGCCAAGCTCCTCCAGGAGTTCGATATCCTCATCCTTGCCTTTCCCTTCGGTTATGTCTGTAAGAATATCCAGCATCCTGTCCAGCCCTTCACGGCAGGGCACGCATTTACCGCAGGATTCTTCTGTCAGGAATTTGATGAAATATCTGGCAATATCCACCATACAGGTACCCTCATCCATGACTATCATGCCACCCGAGCCCATCATTGATCCCGCCTTGGTAAGCCTATCGAAATCGACCGGCAGATCAATGAGACTCTCAGGCAGGCAACCACCTGATGGGCCACCTGTTTGGATGGCTTTGAATTTCTTGCCGTAGGGGATTCCACCCCCGATGTCATAGATAATTTCCCTGAGCTTAATACCCATGGGCACCTCAACCAGCCCCGTATTGTTTATCTTACCCACCAAGGAGAATATTTTGGTGCCCTTGCTTCCTTCTGTGCCGATTTGTGAATACCAGTCAGCGCCATGGTTAATGATGAGAGGCACATTTGCCCAAGTCTCTACATTATTGAGATTAGTAGGTTTGCCATAAAAGTAGGTTTGCCATAAAGTCCCTGGAGAGCGGTGTGGATATGCTTTTGCCGAGGCTCTCCAACCTTTCCTTCCAAGGAAGCCATGAGTGCCGTGGACTCCCCGCAGATGAAGGCTCCCCCACCACGCGAGATTTTTACATCAAAATCAAAGCCAGAGCCGAGTATATTCTGACCCAGAAAACCGTACTCCCTTGCCTGGCTCAAAGCTATGCCGAGATTCTTCAGAGCGAGTGGATACTCAAGCCGCACATAGACATAGCCATCGTGTGCCCCCACGGCATAGGCACCTATTACCATACCTTCCAGGATATAGGCGCCAGGGTCGCCCTCGTCGGCATTACAGATGATATAGCGGATACCATCCGAAGACGGAGCATTGCGGCAGGACTCCCACTTTTTGCCTGTGGGAAATCCCCCACCACCGCGCCCACGTAATCCGGATTTATTGATTTCCTCAATTAACTCCTCAGGCTGCATGTTGAAAAGGACTTTAGACAGAGCAGAGTAACCGCCTATAGTAAGGTAGTCTGCTATGTTTGTGGGATCAATAAGGCCATTATTGCCAAAGACGAGTCTTTGTTGTCTTTTGTAAAATGGAACATCTTTTTCAAACTGCGCCTTCTCTCCACTCACCGGATCAACATAAAGGAGCCTATCGATAATGTTGCCTTTTACGATCGTCTCTGCAATTATTTCAGGAACATCGCCTGGACTAACGCGCTGGTAGAATATCTTTTGGGGATGCAGTACCATTAGTGGACCACGTTCGCAGAAACCATGACATCCTGTCACTTTCAATTCGACATGCTTGCTTAACCCTTTTCGCTTTATCTCGTTTTTGAATGCTTTAGCAACATCGCCACATCCGTACGCACGACAGCCAGTGCCTCCGCAGATTGAGATACAGGGCTTTTCCGGTTTGCGCTGGCTCAGTATTTTGACCCGCAATTGTTCAAGTTCAACTGCTGACCGCAATCTCTTCATGTCTCTTGTCTTTCGGTGTTTTTTTGTATTTATTAAGGATTTTCTTGACTTTTTTGGAGCTCATTTGTCCTTGGTACTCATCATCTACAACCAGTATAGGTCCTAGAGCGCATGCTCCCAGACAATTCACCGTCTCCAGTGTGAAGCGCATGTCATCAGTGGTGTCGCCGGGCTCGATGCCTAGTTGCCTTTTCGCTTCATCCAATACAGCCGGAGCACCACGCACATGACAGGCGGTACCGAGACAAACGGTCACTGTGTGCTCACCCCGTGGCTTCAAACTGAATGCCTTAAAAAAGGTGGCCACACCACAAATTTGTATCAAGGGAAGCCCCAACTGGCTCGCTACTGCCCACCGTATCTATCTATGATCGTTTTCACTCTTTCACAATCGTTCATCATTTTATGAGCACCTATCTATGTACTTCCCCTGCCCTTTTTATTCCTAACTTATTACAGATATCCCTTTATTAGCTAAAAATTCTTTTGCCTGAGAGACAGATATCTCCCCGAAATGAAAGATAGAAGCGGCTAAGACTGCCGACGCTTTGCCAATTGTTATAGCTTCATAAAGATGCTCAAGTTTGCCTGCCCCTCCCGAGGCAATAACCGGGATATTGACAGCTTCGGCTACGGCTCTGGTCATCTCCAGGTCATATCCCTCCTTTGTGCCATCGGCATCTTTACTGGTAAGCAGAATCTCCCCGGCACCCAACTTCTCTACCCGCCTCGCCCAGTCAACAATATTCATTCCAGTAGCTTCACCTCCGCCCCCACTCTTGATCAATACCTCTAGCCGCGGCAGTCCGCTTTCAGGTTGATTCTTTCTTCCATCAATAGCGACGATAATCCGCTTTTTGCCGAATTTTTTTGAAGCCTCATTAAGGAGTTCTGGATTTTGGAAAGCAGCAGTGTTAATTGAGACCTTGTCCACGCCAAGGTGAAATAGCTCTTTCATATCCTGAGTATTTCTAACACCACCACCTACAGCAAAGGGTATGGTGACTACATCAGCAACTTTTTTCACCCACTCGAGTCGCGTCCCTCGGTTCTCGGTGGAAGCCATTATATCCAGAAAGGTAAGCTCATCAGCTCCCTCCCGGCAGTAGGCCTGGGCTACCTCTACCGGGTCACAAACATCCCTCACATTGGTGAATTTTACCCCCCTGACCACCCTGCCATCTTTCACATCCAAGCAGGGTATGATTCTCACTACATTCATTTTACAGCTCCCAGAATTTAATCAGGTCTCGATATTCCATTACGGTATTCATACTATGATTGTCCGCTTCAATGCCAGATTCAACAGCAGCAGCTACAGGGTTAAGCCCACCTATGAGTATCATCCCTATCTTGTTCAATTCTACAGGAACTTCACACAAAGACTTGCTCACCTCGCCCATCATAAGCACTCCACCCAGATCAGCTTCTTTTAACTTGGCAACGACCTTTTCTGCTTCGGGTTGGCATACAGCCGGTATTTCTCGGAAATTGGCTAAAATCCTCCCTTCCCCTTTTCTAGCAACTTGACCAACGCTAGTCATATTACTGGTAATGTATATCTCTGAAGGGTCTAAGGATGAGCCTGAATATTGAATAAGCTCCACAAAACGTAAAGGCTTGCTGTTTTTAATTTGAAGGATGCCACCAAACTTGGAATCCATAGGGATACCATCTTTGAGCAAAGCACCATTGACTATAACACTGCAAACAGTGGCTAGACCTATTTTATCTTGGGGAATGATTACCGCCCCCAGTCTCTCACCCTGATGGGCTATAGCTATAAGCTCACTAACGCAAATACCGGTCTGAAAAGCCCCCTTCATAACTTCAATCGCTTTCTTAAATTGCCTTTCAGGGAAGAAGGATATATTTACGGGAACCTTGCCTTGATGCTTATCCAGGTCAAAGTCCGTTTGATAGGCCAGAAGCTCAATTTTCGAAGCTACAAAACCAACCTTGTCGCCGACCAGAGCACTTTCCAACTCTTCACGGCCTAGCTGTGTAATTAACCTCCCATCTCTTCCCACACTCTCTGTGAACCCTCGCTCATCCATTAGCTTAAGATGGTACCTGACAGCTCGTTCACTTAACTCGATGCCGTGATCCTTAAGGTGGTGGGAAATAACTCTGGCTCCAATAGGCTCTGGCGAGTCCCTCAGGATTCTCATGATGGCGATTGTCTTTCTTTCTACGTCCTGTGTTTCAAAACCCACGGTGACACTCCGGTATTCTGGGTAGTAGGAAACCGTTTTCCACAATACCAGAATGCAGTCACACTTGTCAAGCATATGATTTGAGCTTGTTTAGTTCCGTCTCTTGGTGTATCATAATCCTTGGTCTAGGGAATGATTCCACGGGTCTGCGCTTGAAGCGCGAGTTTAGCCATTGCGAACCGATTCAGGAAATCGACAAGATATGAAGGTGGGGGTTCTCGCTCTTCAAGGAACGTTCATAGAGCATATTGGCATTCTGCGACAATTGGGTGTGGAGGCTCCGCCAATTCGTCTACCCAATGAGCTCGATACACTGAATGGGCTTATTATCCCCGGTGGGGAAAGCACTACCATGCTGAGGCTCATGGAGAGTTTTGAGTTGATTCAGCCCGTAAAGGAGATGGCTCGAGATGGTTTAGCTATTTGGGGCACCTGTGCTGGGATGGTCTTGCTTGCCAAGAGTGTTTCCAACTATGAAATGGAGACTCTAAGGCAGACTTGGAGATACCACTTTTGGGCAAAGAGCCATTCCATGCTGTTTTCATTCGAGCCCCGATTATTAAAGATGCCAAGCCAGGTGTAGAAATCCTGTCACGTCTACCCGATAGCACCATAGTAGTAGCCAGGCAAAATCGGTTGCTGGCCTGTGCTTTCCACCCAGAGTTCACCGACGACTTGAGATTCCATAGCTATTTCTTGAGTATAGTCAGCCAAAAACCGTCCCACAACAATAAAGACAGAATCCTGCGAGGTAACCAGCTTGTGTCTTGAAGGATGGTAAGCCTCCGGTAATTGTAAGAAGGTAAGTCTATTGTTTCGGATTGAGATTTCAATAAAGGCTGGTTTCCCAGACCCCGAGGGAGACAGGCTAGAGAAGGACATCCGTGACATTGGCATCACGAGTGTAAAACAGGCTAGAGTCAGCGATGTGTATCTCCTGGAGGGAGATTGTGATGAGGTGGAGGTTGGAAAGATTGGCCAGAAACTACTGGCTGACCCTGTAGTTGAGGACTTTTCTTGGGGTGAGGGACCATTATCTCGTATCGAGGGTGGTGATGCCCACGTTATTGTGGTGGCCTATAATCCTGGCGTAACAGATCCCGTAGAGGAGAGCGTCAGCAGGGCAATACGCGACCTCGGCATAGGTACGGTTACGTCAGTGAAAACTGCCCGTAAATATTCCTTATGGGGTGATCTCTCGGAAGAGAACATTCAATCTATCTGCGACAAGCTGTTAGTCAATAACCTTATTCAACACGTAGTCACGAAGCGAGAGGTGATTACTTTCTCCTCCACAACCTACAAATTTGTCTTAACTACTGTAAATTTGCTTAGTCTGGACGATGATGGTCTGATAGGGCTAAGCAAGGACAGACTTTGGTTGAATCTAAGCGAAATGAGACGCATCAAGGATTACTTCTCCAAGTTGGGTCGCGATCCCACCGATGTGGAGCTTGAAACCTTGGCACAAACTTGGTCCGAGCACTGTGTCCATAAGACCTTCAAGAGTAGAATCAGGCTAGGTCAAATTGTTGTCGACAATTTACTCAAGAGCACGGTGATGAAAGTCACGGATGAATTAAAAAAGCCCTGGTGCCTTTCGGTTTTTCGAGACAATGCCGGTGTAATAGATTTTGATGGCCGTTATGCTATCTGTTTCAAGGTAGAAACGCATAATCATCCTTCGGCGCTGGAACCCTATGGGGGGGCAGCCACAGGAATAGGTGGTGTCATTAGAGACATTCTAGGAACTGGACTGGGGGCCAAGCCCATCCTGAACACCGATGTGTTCTGCTTTGCCCCTCCTGATTTCCCCTATGATAAACTCCCCCCCGGTGTATTACATCCCCGCCGCATTTTCAAGGGTGTCCGCGCTGGCGTGGCCGACTATGGGAACCGACTCGGCATACCCACGCTAAACGGTGCTATCCTCTTTGACGAACGATACATAGGAAATCCCTTGGTTTTCTGTGGGACGGTGGGACTGTTACCAGTGGGCATGAGTCAGAGGGGTCAACAACAGACTGGAGACTCGGTGGTTTTAGTGGGAGGCAGGACCGGACGTGATGGTATCCATGGCGTTACCTTCGCATCGGGAGAGCTTACCAAGGAATCGGAGTCTATCTCCAGCAGCTCCGTTCAAATTGGCGACCCTATTACAGAGAAAAAGCTGATCGATGTCCTCCTCAAGGCCCGGGATCGGGGACTATATCGGCGGATCACCGATTGTGGAGGAGGTGGACTTTCATCGGCAGTGGGGGAGATGGCCGAGGAAACCGGCGTGCGTGTGTATCTGGAGCGCGTCCCACTGAAGTATTCTGGGCTCTCCTACACAGAAATATGGATATCTGAATCTCAGGAACGTATGGTGCTGGCCGTGCCACCAAACGCAGTCGACCAGTTGATTTCTCTTTTCAGGAGTGAGGGTGTAGAAGCTACCGTCATCGGGGAATTTACTGATAGTCGACGGCTTGAACTTTTTTATAATGACAATCTAGTTGGCGACCTGGATATGGAGTTTCTGCATAAAGGGCTGCCTCAGTTGGAGAGGGAGGCTATTTGGGAGCCGCCACAAAATATAGAGCCAGAATTTCCGCCACCAACTGACCTGCGTGAAGACCTGTTATATATCCTGGCCTCGTGGAATGTTTGCAGTAAAGAATGGGTGATACGCCAGTACGACCACGAGGTACAGGGCGCTAGTGTTCTAAAGCCCCTCACAGGGGTAAACAATGATGGACCCAGTGACGCTGCCATCGTCAGACCTATACTTGATTCAGATATGGGCATCATCGTCACAAACGGCATCAATCCCAAGTATGGGGATATCGACCCATACTGGATGGCCGCCTCCGCAATAGATGAAGCATTGCGGCAAGTTGTGGCCGTAGGGGGCAGCCTCCTGAGAGTGGCGCTACTGGATAATTTCTGTTGGGGCAATCCAGACAAGCCGGATAGACTGGGAGGTCTGGTGCGAGCGGCGCAAGCCTGCTACGATGTTGCTCTCGGTTATGAAACTCCCTTCATCTCTGGAAAGGATAGCCTCTATAATGAGTTTGAGTCTGAAAAAGAAAACATCTGCATTCCACCCACACTGCTCATCTCTGCAGTGGCGGTGATGAATAATGTAGAGAAGGTGGTTACGATGGATTGCAAGCGGGAGGACGACCTGGTTTACATCATCGGCACCACATGGAATGAGCTTGGTGGCTCACAATATTACGGTATTCATGGTTATGTAGGAAACAGGGTGCCCAGCGTTGACTCCAATAAAGGAAAGAGACTCATGGATGCCCTCAGTGCCGTCATGGAGAAGGGCCTGGTAAGGGCTTGCCATGACCTTAGTGAAGGTGGCATAGGAGTCGCTGCTGCCGAGATGGCCTTCGCCGGGGGTTTGGGGATGGTCATCCATTTGGGGCAAGTGCCGCTGGGTGAAGCCATAAATCGAGACGATTACGTGCTCTTCTCCGAGTCGAATACCAGGTTTCTGGTAGAGGTAGCTCCGGAGGCCAGGCACCAGTTCGAGCATATGATGGCTGGGATTGATTTCGCTGCCATTGGTCAGGTTACAGGCCAAGAAAGGCTCGAGGTCTATGGTCTAAATGGGGAAATAGTGCTTTCAGCTCCCATTAATGAACTCAAAGAGGCTTGGCAGAGACCTCTTCGCTGGTAGGATTTGGCATGATAACTAAGGTAAAGACACTGATACTGCGAGCCCCGGGAACAAACTGCGACGTGGAATCCGCCTTTGCCTTCGAACGAGCCGGGGCACAGGTGGACTTGATTCATGTGGATGAGCTTATCCGTCGGCAGAAGCCTCTCTCGAATTACCTGATAATGGTCATTCCCGGCGGTTTTACTTATGGGGATGATATCTCGGCCGGGAGAATCCTGGCCAACGAACTAAGAATCAAACTGGGGGACGAAGTTCAAAAGTTTCTTGATGACGGCAGGCTCATTCTAGGAATCTGTAATGGTTTTCAGGTCTTGGTAAAAGCTGGCATATTATCTAAGTCGAGGGGTGATAATTTGCAATCGTTAACCATAGCTGGCAACGATTCCGGCAGGTTTGAGTGTCGCTGGGTCTACCTCCGCGTCAATAAAAAAAGCCCGTGCATTTTTACACGGGGAATAGACCTTATGTATCTACCAGTGGCCCACGGAGAGGGTAAGGTAATAATTGAACAAAGGGTACCAGAAGAGTTAAATGTGGCACTTTACTATGCTGACGAGACAGGAGATATTCAGGCTGGATACCCTCACAATCCTAATGGTTCAGTGAATAATATAGCCGGCATCTGCGATGCTACTGGTCGCATTTTTGCGCTGATGCCACACCCGGAGCGATTCATACGTTGGACACAACATCCCAGATGGACCAGAGAGCTACGGGGGGATTATGGGGACGGCTTCCGCGTTTTTCTAAACGCTGTGGAGTGGGCCAGGGGCATTTGAGTAGAAGAGCGGTCTATCCTGTATTAGACTCTATAGACTACGAAAAATGCTTATTAATGTTTGGTATACTATAGTTTGTTGCTATGAGGAGGCAAATTGCATAGCATCAGAGTTGGCATAGCACAGATTAATTCGACTGTAGGCGACCTCAGCGGTAATACCAAGAAAATATTGCAATCCATCGACCAGGCGAGGTCACTCAGAGTCGATGTTCTAACCTTCCCTGAATTGGCTATAACTGGATATCCACCTGAAGATTTGCTGCTTAAACCACAATTCATCCAGCAAAACAGAGAAAGCCTTAATAAAATAATTGAGCACAGCTCAGATATAGCGGTAGTTGTGGGCTTCGTTGACAGCGATGGTGATATATACAATGCTGCTGCGGTGGTCTATGATAAAAAATTGGTGGGCGTTTACCACAAATTCTATTTGCCGAACTACGGCGTATTTGATGAAAATAGGTATTTCCAGGTCGGGGGTGAATGTCCTTTTTTTATCATTTATGACATTGGCATAGGCATAACTATCTGTGAAGATATGTGGTATGAAGCCGGGCCGGCAATTGTCCAGGCATATGCCGGAGCCAGGGTGTTGATTAATATAAGCGCTTCCCCATACCATGCCGGAAAAGGGATTTTCAGAGAAAGGATGCTTGCTACCAGAGCAACAGACAGTGTGGCTATAGTTGTCCATAACAACTTGGTAGGAGGGCAAGATGAGCTTGTGTTTGACGGCAATAGCCTGATTATCAATGAGAAAGGACAACTTATTGCTCGGGGGAAGCAGTTTGAGGAAGATTTTGTGGTAGCTGATTTGGATGTGGAGTCGGTATTACGCTCTCAGTTGCGTGATCCTCGACGAAGAAAAGAGACGCCTTGGATTAGAGAGAAACTAGAACAGGTTACCAAGATAGAAGTGTCAAGAGAGTATCCTGCAATTGTCAGGCCTTCCTTATCACCAAGAAAAGTTGAAAGACTAGATGAACTAACTGAGATTTACCAAGCCCTTGTATTAGGCACCAAAGACTACGTGCGTAAAAATGGCTTTAAGCAAGTAGTCGTCGGTTTGTCCGGTGGAGTTGATTCAAGCTTGGTAGCCACCATAGCAACAGACGCCCTTGGGGCTGAAAATGTTATAGGTGTTTCTATGCCATCTCAGTACTCATCCCCGGGCAGCAAGTCCGATGCGGAGGCTTTAGCAAAAAATCTAGGAATAGAATTCAAGGTAATACCTATTGAAAAGGCATTCACCTCTTATTTGGAAACACTTGCGGAGACCTTTAAAAATGCTCAACCGGATATCACCGAGGAAAATATTCAGGCCAGAATCAGGGGCAATATTCTCTTTGCCCTGTCCAATAAGTTCGGCTGGCTGGTTCTTGCTTGCAGCAATAAAAGTGAGACAGCTACCGGCTATACTACTCTTTTTGGAGACATGGCTGGAGGGTTTATTCCCCTGAAGGATGTCCCTAAGACACTGGTCATTGATTTAGCCAAATTCAAGAATCGCCAGGCAGGTAAGAATGTGATACCATCTGCCGTCTTGACCAAAGCACCATCGGCTGAACTAAGACCCGACCAAAAAGATATCGATACCCTGCCACCATATGAGGTATTGGATCCTATACTAAAGGCCTACGTGGAAGATGATGTGACAATTGACCAGATTATAGGCATGGGTTTTGATCGTGACATAGTTACAAAGGTAGCTCGCTTGGTAGACCAGAGTGAATATAAGCGCCGTCAAGCTGCCCCCGGTATAAAAATAACTCCCAGGGACTTTGGCCGGGATAGGAGGCTGCCTATCACCAACCGATTCAGGGAGGAGCCTTCCTTATAATACGTTATAAATTGCCTTCGATTGACGGAAGGCCGTATCACGACTATAATTTGTGAGAAAGGAGTCGAATTGAGAAAGATAGGCGGTTTTCTACTAGCAGTCGGTTTGGTAGTTTTAATAGGCTGGGGGATTTATTGGTTCTTCCGTCTAGCTTTCTTATCATTGCCCTTGCCAGTTAAGATTGCTATTGCCGCTATAGCGGTAGGGCTTATCGTACTCTTAGTATCATTGGGCCGGGAGAGATATCGAGCATCTAAGGAGGACAAGGAGAAATTCAAGGAGGTGGAAAAATGATTGTGGTTACCACAGAACATATAGAGGGCAAAAGAATAACAGAAACCCTTGGTTTGGTTAGAGGCAGCACTATCAGGGCCAGGCATGTGGGACGTGATATTATGGCTGGCTTGCGAAACATTGTAGGCGGCGAAGTTAAAGATTACACATTAATGTTGGCACAGGCCAGGGAGGAAGCATTGCAGAGGATGATTGAGCAAGCTGAGAAGATGGGTGCTAATGCTATAATAGGTACCAGGCTTGTAACTTCGATGGTGATGTCCGGAGCTGCTGAGATGGTAGCGTATGGAACGGCAGTCAAAGTAGTGTGAATATAAATTGACTGGCGTCCATATTTTTATTGTTACCTGATAATTGGACAGAGGGATGAATTTTGTGATATCATACCTCAGCTTACGACCAGGAAAGGAGAGACAAAAGCTCAGAAGGAGGATGCTGCATGTTGTGAAGTGAGCAGGATGAGATTAATCTGGGGTTATATATCTGCTTTTCCTCTATAAATAGATAATAGCTTATTTGCCTTGTTCATAATGTAAAGTTAGTTTTGTTTATGTCCCGATTTTTCGAGTTTTTCCAGATTACCAAGAGGTAACCTTCACCAAACCCCTCAAAATTACCCCTAACTGACCATGCACTATTCCCCGGATTTCGTCTTGTGCAAGACAAGAACATCTGCTCGTGGCAAGCCAAACGAAAGGAGGCTAAAGTAGTATGTTGGTTACTGATGATAGTGTCAATATCAATATTGAAATCGAT
>SMTZ1_10006833_pt1 | contig 11485 bp, 11 predicted proteins | sample DeeMarSWOR136_30_FD_25667 | JGI IMG/M metagenome (IMG submission 25667)
TGTGTCCAGTCATCACGGTTTGGGGGCGCGTCTTCCCCCTCTCCACCTGCATAAACCGCATAAGAGTCTCAACAGTTTCGACGCCCACGAACCCGCTCTCGTTTAAGGCTTCCACAGTCTTCACAACTTGGTCAATGGTAGGACTGAAAGAAACCAGAACTCCGCTTCCCTTCAACGCAGTATAGGCATGAGGAACTACAAGCCACGGCGTTGCCATGTCCAAAATCACTGCATCCACATCTTTCTCCTCGATGCCCTCTGTTATATCCTTATTTTTTGATTCCACATAATCAGAGACTTTGGCTCTCTCTAAGTTTTTCTTTGCCATCCCCATGAATTCTGGGCGCAATTCGTAGGTGTAAACGCGTCCTGTGGGTTTGACGTAGTGGGCTAAGGCGCTTGTGAGCGCGCCAGTTCCTGTTCCTGCTTCGACTACGCGGCTTCCTGGGCCTATTCCGCTGAACATGATGATGAGGGATATGTCCTTGGGATAGGATATCTGGGTTCCTCGCTTTGTTTTAAAGATGTAGTCGCGAAGGTTGGGTTTCAGAGCAACAAACTCTACTCCCATGCTGCTGGATATTCTGGTTCCATATTCTTTTCCAATGAGATCTCCTAGCTGGATGTAGCCTTTATGAGTGTGAAAGCTTTTTTCTGCTTCCACTCTAACAAGGTATGTTCTCTTTCTGTCTAGGTAAAGAAAGATGTCTTCTCCTTCAGAGATTAATTCAGTCATCGATACCAGCCTATTGATGCAAATTCTATCTAACCTCTTGACGTAACACCCTATTTATAGTAAATGATTGATTGATGGATCTTATACAATGGCTAGTAATTCAGTTAGATTCGCAATTTTGTCATATTGACCCGGAATCGTCCCTTCCCTGTCTATAAGATAGGACTTGATCCCCACATTCATAGCACCCTCATAATCGTCCACAACAGAATCACCGACAAAGAGAGCCTCACATGCTTCCACCCCAAGCTTGTCTAGAGCGTAGAGAAAAATTTCTTTATCCGGCTTAGCGCAGTTGCAGCAGTCAATACACACAACTACATCAAACCATTTTCTTAGCTCCAATTCTCCCAGAACATGTTGAAGGTCCTTCTTGAAACCGTTAGACACAAGCCCAAGCTTCAATCCTTTGGCTCTCAACCCAGACAACGTAGGCTCCACATCCGGGTAAACCTGCAGATGGGAATACTCCCACCAAAGCTCATCAATCTGTTCAGCCAAAAAAACCCGTTTATCTTTGACACCCAGCTTTTCGAGCAACGAAACATTATAGGTGGTCCAGAACTCTTTTCGCCGATTTTCATCATAAGTCGACGTGTCAAACTCGCTTTCGGTCTCTTTCTGAGCTCGGACAATATCGTCCATCGAAACCTTAACTCCGAAACTGGCAAGAATTCGTTTATAGATTTCTGGAAAAGACGCAGTTCGTATGAGAGTCAAACCCAAATCAAAGAGCACAGCCTTCAATGCCATTTTCTATCGTAAACCAAAATACTGAGGTTTGCAGAAATCCTTTTTGGTTCATACTCCCTGAGCAGATAAAATGTACATGATGAAAAATTTACAGTTCGTACTAAAAACGTGTAAAAACACTTGTTGCGGCGTTCTTTATGCTTTGTGCACTTCATATTGTTTGGCAGCATACTGTACAATTTCTTGTGCGGCTTCTGCGTCCTTCCATTCTTTTATTCGCACCCACTTATGAGGCTCTAGCCGTTTGTAGGTTTCAAAGAATTCCTGTATCTCCCTAACTCTGTGTATATGAATATCCTCGATGTCTCTGATTCCTTCGAATCGTGCATCATCAGCTAGAACCGACAGAATTTTCGGGTCTACACCTTCTTCATCCTCAATTATCAAAGCACCTATAACCCGGACTCGGACTATGCATCCGACTTCTAAAGGTTCATAGCTCAGGACCATAATGTCAAGCGGGTCCTGGTCATCGTACCATGTTTGAGGAACAAAACCGTACTCGACTGGAAAAACAACCGAGGAAGGAATTATCCGATCTAAAACAAAAGCTTCCCACTCCGATTTATACTCGTATTTGTCCCTTGAACCACTCACAACCTCAATAACCGCGTTCAATAATTTTGGGGGCTTCTCCCCCAAGGGAATATCTTTCCAATAATTCAAAGTTATCCACCTCCAACTGCAAAGATTTTACACCCATTTAAATGCTCCGTGATCAGTAGCTGGTTCCGCACACCAATATTGATTCGATTTCTGGTTCAGTTCAATAACATGTTAGTCTTTTCTGCTGAAAACTTGGAGAGTAACAAAGCCTAAATAATATTTCAGGATAAGAGTAAAGTCGATTTCATCTCCTTTGTGGGATGGTGTGTTCAAATCATGACAATCAAACAGCACACTAAAACAGACAGATTTCAAGTTTATATGAACTGAATGGGTGAAAAATTTGACTAAAAAAATTAAAAAGTTTATTCTCCCCTTCTCCGTTGCTGGCAAAGAACGGTTTAAACCTTTCACCAAAGATATGGAGATGGCGGCAATCTTCTATCTAGCCGAAAGAGACAGAAAGAAGGGGGAAGGCCGCGTTTTAAAGAAACCGGAGGAAAAACTGGCTTTCATAGCCGAAACCTGTTATCCTGTATGGTTGATTCCATGGAGGGGAATGACCCTCATCTTCGATGGACTGGAATTCACGAATCCGTCAATATCCTACGACGTACTCCCAGACGTCAAAGCCTTTGACAATGATGTTCAAGCGAGCGCCAAGTCACGTGAAGCCTACTTTGCAGCCTTATCGCAGAACGCAAGCTATTTCCAAAACTTCGCTGGAAAAGAGGGAAAAACCATTAGAGGTCTTATTACAAACCCGAAATTTACGCAAGATTTGATTGAATATCTCAAAGACGCGGAGGAAATCAGAAAAGGTGCAACAACAAAAGCGATTTTGTCCCCTACCCTGGATGAGTCTGAGGTTGCAGCTTCCATTGATGAGCTTTCTGATTTAAGAGACAAACTGGAGGAGGAAATAAGAAATCTAAGCAGAAGCATGAAGCTCCTCAGTAAAGAGACTAGAGAACAGGTGAAAGCTCTTCAAGCAGAAATCAAGGAGACCATAAAAAAGTTTGATCAAAGAATCAAAAAGGTCAAACCCAAGGTAATGGCGAAAATAAAATTAATTCAAGAGAGACGCGATGAAGAGATTACCAGAATCTCTAAAAAACATGACAGGAGACTCCGCTCGCTTCACCAAAACAGGATTAGAATAGAAAGAACGCTTGAACGTCTGTCAACCGATATCGAGCGCATTGAAGCAGACATAAAAGGTTGCAGGGAACGTAAAGACGAGGCTGGCGAGTTTCAGTTGACGCAGAAGCTTGATGAGATCAAGAAGAGGCTTCCAGTTTTGGATAAGGAAATCAAGGCCATTGACAGGGAGATAGAGAATGTTGAGGATGCAAAGAAGATTGAGGTGTCTAGGGCAAGAACGAAACCGGACGATCGGGTTGAAGAAGCTATGAAATCTCTTCGGGACATAGAAGCTGCAAAAGAAGCCAGAACCAGACTGGAACAGCAGGAACTCGAATCTCTAGAGGAGATGACCTCTTCCATAATAAAACAGATTGATGCGATGATTAAAACAAAAGAGGGAGCCCTAAACGAGATTGACAGCATGGGCGCCCAAGAAAGAAGAAGAAAGAATGCTCTCGTCTACCTTCCCGTCTATTTTGTTTGTTACGAAACAGAAGTTGGGAAAAGATACGTTATCTATCCTCCATCATATGTAGGTAGCATGGGAATCAAAACAAAATTGAAGGGCGTCTTCGGAGCCGGAAAAATGAAGTCGTTTCTTCAGCCACGTTCACAAGCAATCACATCACTTCTTGACCGACTTGTGGATTTAACTCAAGCGAATCCCGTGTTTGAGAAGGAGATCACCGAGGCTGGAATCAAAGCCAACATCTTACGAACAACAGAGTTACGTGTGGGCGTCATAAAAGGATTAACAGAGCTAAGAGACGAGGGCTGGATATCGGAAAACGAAATTCAAATCATCAACGAACGAGTATAGAAAACAACAAACCAAAACTTTCGCCGAAAAGGGCACATCACATTTTTTTACGCGCTTCAAGATTCACTTTTAGTCTGCTCTTTTTCCATTTTTTGGCAGACATTAGAAATGGCGAGGAGAATATGGGGGGGTGTGAAGACGCTGAAAACTTTGGTGTATCGTGCTGACGCGGCTTTCTTTACAGTCTCCTTTTTTCCTCCAGCCTCCAGATACCCCTCAAGAAAGTTTCTGGCTATAATGTTCGCAGCGTTGGTGGAAAACATGGGCGGACTATAATGTCCCGAATAATAGAGAAATTCGGCGATGTCCCATGCTTGATTCCCATCTCTCGTCGCCTGCTCAAGATCCAGTAGAACAATTTCATCTTCTGTAACAATGAAGTTCTCTGGTTTGCAGTCACCCAAACTGACGCCCAAGCTATGTGCTTCAGCTATCTTTCGTCCCACCTCCTTAATCAAAGCAACATCCTTTGCAGTTTTGTTAGATGAGAATATTCGTTTGATAGGGTCCACCAGTTCCTCTCCCTCAATGAATTCCTCGAAGATCAAGCGTTTTCGTGGGCTGATATAGAAGATTTTGGGAACTGGAAAACCTTTGCTTTGCAGTAACTTGTTTATGGCGTATTCTTTCTCCAGTCTGGATTGCCCAAGTACGGCGAAGGATGTGGTTCCGAAAGACCACAGGGTTAGAGATAACCATTTGATATTTGACCAATCTCTGAATCGTTTAACAATAAAGTTTTGTTCTTCACCATTTTTCGTTAGAGTTAGAAAGTAGACGTCATTCAAGACGCCGCCAATATTCTCAATCCGTATCTTTGACAACTCCCCGTCTGGGATAATCTTTCTAGCCACATCTACAATGTCAGATTTGTCTGAAAGGGAAACGGGTCCCAGAGGCGTAGGGAGCAAAACGTATTTTTTGGGGTCTTCCAGTTGGGAAACTGGACCTTTAACATTAACCTTTCTATGGTTTTCCATGAATATTCTTTGGTCCTGAATAAGAGAACCAACAGTTTTTGAATAGACACTGAGAATAGGAGGGAGTGCTATTCTCGAAATTGACTTGAGAAAGAGAGGCAGCCGCGATTTCCGTCTCTTGACAGCATCAATATGGCTTCGCGTGATTTTGATGTTCCCATCTGAATAGAATATTACGTTTTCTTCCACCAGTTCATCAAGGGCTTCCAAGTATCCATCCATAATCGCCTCAACATTTTTTCTTCTAAGGTTTTTTCTTAGCATGTTGAGAAAACTGTAGGTTAGGGAAGGAAACAGTCTAGCCCGTCTCATCATAACGTCATACATGAAATATTCTTTTTTGATGAGAAAATCGTGAGATGATTCGGGGAATTCTAGGATTAGGTTATCGAGAAGTTCTGTGACAATTCTCTTTTTTATTTTCACTTCATTGAGCCGCAGATATTCTCCATTCGTTAAGGCTTCGTAGGGAGCAGTCACCTTTTCGGAGAAGAATTCTCCTAGCCACCCTCTTTTCACATCTCTTTCAAAGTCCAAACGGTTAACTGTCAAAATCGAGACGTGAACACCATCCACAGTCTCAAAATAGGTGTTCAAACGAAGAGTGAAACTTTCGAGAACCAGCAAAACGTTTACGAGAGTCTTTTTGTCGGCGTATCCACAAACCCATGGCCCGTAGAGACAAACAGCAGCGATTTGGCGAGAACCAGCAATATCCCTACATACCTCCAGCACACGCTCTTTCAGGCTTTCGTTCAGTTGAATTGTCATCGGCGCTCTTTCTGCAACCATTAGCTGCATGAAATCTGTTTGAAGCCCCAACTTTAAACATCTTTCGTTGCGAATAAAAATTCAGCCTTACGCGCCTCGCCTTTTTATGAATTGAAAAATAAAACTCTTAAAGGGAGGGACAGAAAAGAGCGTTTAACTTTGCGATGCCCCGACTCTATTCTACGTTACGCCTTCTTCAATATCCTTGCTTTAATCTTACCCTCTGCCGCCTGTTTGATGCCCTCGGCTTCTTCCAAAGAATCTATTCTGGTGAAATACTTGAACCAGATGCCAGAACTAGGAAGCTCTATTTCAATGATGTAAGTCATGACATAATCCCTACCCAAATCCAATAAAGACATAATCCATATTCTGGATAAATACTATCCTACCATGAAAGACATATTCCCAAATTCGAAATATCAGAAACTTCTGCTGCTGCCAAATATGCTTTAAACCGTCGGTTTCTCAATCATATTAGGAGCCTAATAATACTTCTATGTTGAAAACAGTCTTTTTTCAGAAAAACCAAGCAGCAACACAAAATGTTTTCTTAAAACACATTTCCGGAATCATACACGAAACCTCTCACACAAAGAGACAAAAGCACAATGGTTTAAACACGTAAGAGAGAAAAATGAACTTCAGGCAACAAAGCCTATCGAGTTTATTTGGTTGAATTGTAAGAAAGATTAAAAGTATTCACAGCCATAAAACTAGTTTAGAACAAAACCGTTGGGTGAAACAGAAAATGGACTTTAGCATCTTAGTAAACAACACAGAATACATCCTAATAATAGGAGGAATAATCGCAATCTCATGGTTCCTAGAAAAGCTACTGAAACCCGTACCAGTGGTAGGAACACCCGCAAGCATACTAACAAAAATTTTGTCTTTCTTCGGATTCTTCGCCGGCATCATCCTAATCATAACAGGCGCAGCAGCATGGCAAACACACGCCCCCCAAGTCGACACATACACCATATACCTGCTCATCATCGCAGGCTTGGCTCTGATGCTGAAACCAATCAAAGACTTCCCGTGGGCAGCCCTGTTGGGACTAATCGCAGGCGGCTTATGTGCAGGCGCAGTCTACTTCTTCATTAACCTACCAGACACCGTTTTCGGAATTGCCTCAATATGGGTCTACGTCATAATCTTCCTAATTCCCGCAGTGATAGTCTACATGGTCTTCAAGTTCATAGAAGACGTTCTGAAGCTCCTCGGAACTTTACTAGCCTCAAAGCCTGTCACCCTCATTGTGGGTTTAGTATGCATAGCTCAAGGAGTCCTTTTGCTTCTCGACAGAAACCTATTCACTCTACTATTTGCTTAATTGACACGCAAAAAATAATAAAAAGAGAAAAGAAAAAAGGGTCTCTTTCTAGCCCTTAACAGTAATTTCTTTGATTACCCCAGCAGCAACCGTTGTACCCATGTCCCGTATAGCAAACCTTCCGAGCTCAGGAAAATCACTGTATGTTTCAACAGAGATTGGCTGAATAGGCTCAAACCTAACGACTGCACCGTCTCCAGTCTTCAGGAATGATGGATTCTTCTCTACAATCTGTCCAGTCCTCGGGTCCAGTTTCGTGATAAGCTCCTTGAATCTGCATGAAATCTGACCTGTATTAGAATGCAACACTGGAGAGTATCCAGCGGCGATGGCTGTTGGATGATGAATTATGATTATCTGTCCGATGAACTCTCTTGCGACCGTTGGTGGGCTGTCAGGATGACCGGCTACGTCTCCTCTGTGAACATCTTTCTTTGAGATTCCTCTAACGTTGAATCCAATGTTGTCCCCTGGAAGAGCTTTAGGAACTTTCACATGGTGAGTCTCTATGGACTTTACCAAACCTTGAGCTTTTGAAGGCATGAAAACGAGGGTGTCACCTTCCTTTAGAACACCTGTCTCTACCCTTCCCACAGGAACTGATCCGATTCCGGTGATTGTGTAAATGTCCTGAACTGGAATCCGCAAGGGCTTGTTGATTGGTTTGGCAGGAACTTCCATCTCATCGAGTGCCTCAAACAATGTGGGACCCTTATACCAAGGCATTTTCTCGCTTTTTTTGGCAAGATTGTCGCCTGTCCATCCTGAGGTGGGAACGAAACGTATCTTTTCTGGATTGAATCCGGACATTTTTAGCATGCGGGAGATCTCGTTTTTGATTTCGTCGAATCTTTCTTGTTTCCAGTCTACTGAGGGGTCGTCCATTTTGTTGATGGCAACAACCAGTTGGTTCACTCCTAGCGTATAGGCAAGAAAGGCATGTTCTCGGGTTTGTCCGCCAGGTCCAATACCTGCTTCGAATTCTCCTCGTTTGGCAGAGATTAGAAGGATGGCAGCGTCTGATTGGCTTGCTCCGGTGATCATGTTTTTGATGAAGTCTCTGTGTCCTGGAGCATCGATGATTGTGAAGAAGTATTTCGGTGTCTCAAATTTCAGGTAGGCAACATCTATTGTTAGACCTCTCTCTCTTTCTTCTTTAAGTCTGTCCAAAACCCAAGCAAACTTGAAGGTCTCCTTTCCCAGTTTCTTAGCCTCTTCCTCGTAGGTTTTTGCAGTTCTCTCGTCAATAGCCCCTGTAAGGGAGAAGAGGTGACCTACGGTTGTAGATTTTCCATGGTCTACATGTCCGATTACTACTAAGTTCAGATGTGGTTTTTCTGCTTTACTCAACTTTTTTCCTCCATTACTTTTTTTGTTTAAGCTTACTCCTTATAGTTTAGTGTAAGGTGTAGAGAAAACAGTTGGTTCAATTATTTTAACTTTTTGAAGGAATCTCAAGATATTGTTGCACCTTTTCATAATTCTGGATTTACGCAAAAGGTTTCTAGCGAGATGAACGTGCTATTCTCTCCATCTCGTTACGTTTTTTCACAGCATAGCTTTTTACGTCGTTTTTAGCTGCCAAGATCAACTCTTCGGCAAGGTACTCATCCAATGCTTTGGGGTTGCCGAAAGATTGCTTTCTTGCACCCTCAGAGAGAAAACGTAGGGCAAGGTCAACTCGTCTCTGCGGAGAAATGTCCACAGCCATATGATAAGCGATGCCTCCGTAACTGATGCGAGTAGTATCCTCGCCAGGGGAGGTGTATTCTACTGCAGTGACAAGAACTTGTATAGGATTCTTTCCCGTACGAATATGAATGATTTCAAGGGCATTCTTCACCAAGTTTATGGCTCGGGTCTTCTTTCCAGCGCTGCTGCCAGGACGCATAAGATTGTTTATTAGCCTCTCAACTATGTTGACCTTAGCCTTGTGAAACTTTCCATGCTCGTGTCTCCCCATGCTGTGGGGAACATACACTGGCTTAAGAGATATGTATTGCTTAAGCCCTGGATCATCTACCTGAATCCCCTCGAAGCTCCACTTTCCGAATAGTTTTATTTCTTCCATCTTGCTCAAACGAGCCACCTTGACAAAGTCTCTGGGTTCAGAAACCCATATTTAAGGATTGTTTAGAGAGCAAACCAGTTTCTACCGCATGGGCTTCTCTTTTCTACCGAGAACCAATTCATTAAGAGAGACCCCATTGATGGTCGAAACTTTCCATCTGACTCCAGGGAGATCACCCATGGCTCCACCGCGGGACCCACCGATTCCTTCCACCACAACCTCATCGTGTTCATCAACTACATTGAGCGCGCCATCACCGGGGAGAAAAGCAGTTATAACCCTACCGTTCTTGATGAGTTGCGTTCTAACGCATTTCCTGATGGCACTGTTGGGCTGCTTACTTTCAACGCCAACTTTTTCTAAGACGATTCCCCGAGCCATAGGAGCCCCCTTTAGCGGGTCAGACTTAACATCCAGTTTAAGCATTCGGCGTTTATAGTAATCATCTTTCCATCTGAAATTCTTTCTCTTCGCAAGGAGCTTTCTTGCGGCAAGTTCGCCTTTCGGTGCTTTTGAACCCATACTTTTCTGTCCTCTATCAATTCTATTTTAGACTTCTGATATTTAAACAGTCCAGAATAGTGAACTCACATAAATATGATTCGCGAATAATTTATCTAACTGTTGTTTCTTCTTCCCAATAAGGCGGTATTATTGTCATCATTCTCTTCAGAATCAACTAGAGACGCAAAGAAATAACCTAACCCAAAAATTGTTTATACGCTAGAGAATAGCCTTCAATTCTAGAGCAAACCCTTGGATCTTCAGGAATTAGAGTGTTTCGATAGTGACCTCTTCCTCGAACGAGACTTCGTAGGGAGATTTCTTATAGCCAATTAATGGTTTGGTTTCAATTATGATTTTTTCCCATCTTTTACGGTCTATGTCATATCTGAAATTGTGCGTGTTCGGTTTTAGGAGACAGCGGTAACCTAGAAACCGTTCATTTTGGAACACAAGCCTCATTTTGTCTTTGCATTGGGGGTGTGCGCAGGGAAGTGTTGTTCTCAACATTTTTATCTCGTATAGTAAGATTCGCTAAACATACTAATAAATTTACCGAATTAAGCAACCAAATCCAGAAACACAAAAAAAGGAATAAATAAACACAATTAATTTCATGAAAGTATAGTCTTTGCTTTGCCAATCATTGACCCAAGCGTTTCTTTGGATATTCCTGTTTGCCTTCTGAGATCTGCTGGAGTTTTCTCGGTTAACTGTTTCAACAGAATTATTCCATTATACATCAATTTATTTCTAGTCTCAGCGTTTAATCCCTTAAGAAGTGTTATGGGGTAAAGTTTCTTTTCTTGAATCATTGTTTGCAGGTCATGGTTTGGAGGCGAACTCCATCCTATGTGACTGATTCCTCTGCAGTCTGCGTAATGTTTAGCTTGCTCCGACAATTTCGTGTTGCAGACTATCAGTGCATAATCGATTTTTAGGTTATTTAATCCAAGTTCGTAGCCTTCAGTTACGTCTTCGAATACGGCTCTTGAAATGCGGCTAACATCGAGGCTTGTTGGAGTGTGATATTTGTAGTGGTGTTTAACTTCCACGATACAGGTTTTGCCGTTTTTTCTGGCAACCGCATCAACTTCATGCTCCACACATCTGCCTCGTATTATCTGGTTTGGGGTAACTTCGTAGCCGTGTTCGCTTAACAAAATCTGGATGAAGCGTTCAAAGTCGGGCGCTGGATTCAGCAGGCTCAAAGCCTTTCGCAGGTCAATTTGATGTCTGGTTGCGGGTTTATGTTTTCTTAAACTCCTGAAGATCATCTGAAGGCTTTTCTTTGTTTCTATGCCATCGTATATTCTGGTTTCGATCTCTTCAGCGATTGATTCAGCAACAGCCAGTGTTGCGCCCATCCGTAGGCAAGTCCGCATAATTTTTGTTTTGTCAAACGGTTGTCTTGTTCCGTCAGCTTTTGTCACGAATACAGGCAAAATCATCTACCGTATGTTTATAGCCTCTTCACTTGCTAAAAAGATAACCATCTTTCACTGACCACAACGATGTTTTCATCTCTTATACTTGCTTAGAATTTCCAAAAATTCTGTCACCCGTTTGTCCTTTTCTTGCTCAGGCTTTGTGGGGATAGTTCTTTTTCTATTCTGCACTGAAGAAGTTCTTCTTTGTCCAGATTTGATCATGACTTCTTTCCTTACTGTTTCAAAGGAAGTCAATTTTTTGAGCGCTGTTAACCAAGCTGCTGCTTTAACATCTGAGTGAAATATCCAATCTCTATTTACCTTGACGGCTT
>SMTZ1_10006835_pt1 | contig 11484 bp, 6 predicted proteins | sample DeeMarSWOR136_30_FD_25667 | JGI IMG/M metagenome (IMG submission 25667)
GTACTGCCCTCCGGCACATTCACCGTATCTGTACTCGTAACAAAATTCAGCGTGTCATTATCCTGCTCTGTGGCCGTCACATCCTTGGGCGCCAGCCCTCCCCCACTGACCCGGATCGTGGCTGAGTCATTGGCCACATCCGCATCCTCAGCAGCAGTTAACGTCACTGTCTGCGGTTCCGCCCAGTTGACTGTCGTAAACGTCAGCGAACTCCCGCCCGTCACACTGATATCCGTATCACCACTGACCCTGGCTACTGTCGCCACCACACTCGCCCCAGGCTGATGGCTCAAGACCACTGTGAATGTCGCCGTACTGCCCTCCGGCACGTTCACCGTATCTGTACTCGTAACAAAGTTAAGCGTGTCATTATCCTGCTCTGTGGCCGTCACATCTTTGGGCGCCAGCCCTCCCCCACTGACCCGAATCGTGGCTGAGTCATTGGCTATATCCGCATCCTCAGCAGCAGTTAACGTCACTGTCTGCGGTTCCGCCCAGTTGACCGTCGTAAACGTCAGCGAACTCCCGCCCGTCACACTGATATCCGTATCACCACTGACCCTGGCTACTGCCGCCACCACATTCGACCCAGGCTGGTGGCTCAAGGCCACTGTGAATGTCGCCGTACTGCCCTCCGGCACATTCACCGTATCTGTACTCGTAACAAAATTCAGCGTGTCATTATCCTGCTCTGTGGCTGTAACGGTTTTATCAGCAAAATCAACAGCACTAATCAATATCGGTGTTGTACCATCTGTCACATCGACATCATCTGCTGCTTCTAAAGTAACCGTTTTAAATGTATCCCACTCAGCCGGAGCAAAGATCAAAGTCGCTCCAGACTGTATCGTAATGTCAGGGTCTCCACCATTAGGATTTACAGACACGGTGATACTTGAGGCAGGTTGATGATTGAGTTTCACATTAAATGTCGCCGTGCTTCCCTCGGGGACATCGACTTCCTCTTTATCTGTGATAAATCCGTTCCTAGAAAAACTGGCTGATATCGTATGATTGGCGGTCACGTTCGTAAACGTGTATGACGATATCGCCCCTTGAGAAACATCGTCCACCAACACATCCTCTATGTGATAACCTGTGTCAGCGGATATCGTAAACGCCTGATCATCTCCATGATTGACGACCACATCACCCGGAGGCGCTATGCTACCTCCTGTCCCCGCACTGGCCGTTATGGTGTAAGTAGGAAGGGCTTCTACAGTAATCGTGGCAATTTCAGACCATGTTTCCCCGCAGCTGTTTCTTACTCTACCTCGATACTTAGTAGTCACTGTAAGAGGAGCTGTCGTATAGGACGATTCAGGTAGCCAGTCAGTTTTTGTAATCCATGTTTCTCCGTTCCATTCGATCCACTTGTAAGTTAATGTTCCCGGCCCTGTGGCGACTACATTCAAGGTAGCTGTTTCTCCTACAAATATCGTCTGGTCTTGTGGGTCTGTCGTAATAACGGGAAAATCATTACAGACTGGAAGGACACCCTGAAGCACGGCTTTCCAGACATCCGCCATCTTTTCATAACCACTCTGGGCCGGATGAATTCCGTCTGAAGACATGTCATCCGGATATGTGAGGGTATTCTCCATGTCCACTATGATTATCTTGTCTCCAGCGGCAATTCGAGCAGTGGCCATAGCCGTAATATTATTATTAAAATCAGTAATATCTGCGCTGTAAGTGGACTGATTAATGATGCGAGCCAGGATGACCAAAACATCTTCACTGTAGCGGTCTATCTCATCAAGGATGTCCTCAACATCTTCAGGACTAGGATCTACACTGTTAGTGCCGATATGAAGGAGAACAACATCAACAGGAACTGCAATAGCCCCCAGGTAGGTAAACACATTCGCTGCCATCTGGGCATCCGTAAAGCCTCCATGGCCTTCGTGCTCATAATCAAGAGCAGGCTGCGCTAATCCACCAGCATGCAGATCGCCGACAAAATCAACATTATAGTTCATACTCCTTAAGTCTAAGTAGAGTTTTTGGCGGTATGACACCTGGTAATAGGGTGAAGGATCAGTGGGAAGGTCAGGATTAGCACCTCGGGTTATCGAATCCCCAAGAGGCATAATATTTATGCTTCGGCAACATCCCCACCCCATCCAGTAAAGATGTATCTCATAAGGATTTTCATCCGAATCGTTGTTGGCTATGACGAGAGTCGCTGTTTTCACCCCAGTAGAATCCGGCGTGAAGCGGACTGTAAAAGTTGTGCTGCCGCTTGGAGAAATTGGGGTGGATGGATCTGCAGTTATAATGAATAGACTTGCATCGGTTCCTGTGATGTCGACAAGTGGAAACCCATCCAGGATTAAATCTGTTGACCCATTGTTCTCTATCGTAAATGTGATATCGGTAGGACTCACTATGGCAGCTTCTGGGATATAATAAGCTCCCCCATTTGGAATATCTGTTGTATCCTTTCTTATTTCTATTTCTGATTGGGCCGCCGCAGTGGCAACTGTAAAAAAACAAAATACTGCGAAAAGTGATAACCGAAAAAGATAAATTAAGTATTTAATCCGAAGAATCCTTCTCTCTACCAAATATTTTTCTCCTGCGTAAGAATTCTTCTAATCAATATAAAATTCAATAAAAAAAATTGCCTTAGTATTGTGAAAATAGAGATATTTTTTTGAATCGAGAGCACTATAGCCCATCTCTCAAATCCTGGAGTTGTCAGGGAGGGGGAAATTAATTAGATTCTCCTCTCCTGATTCTTCCTCTTCCTTCCTGCGTCTTCTTTAAAGACGAAGATATTACTATGATACTTTTTTTTTGATGAATGTCAATAAAAATCCCAAATTTTTTTCTGTGAAAATCAAGTTTAATCTTTACTCACATATTTCATTAGAGGACATTAAATACTCTATCGCAGCGATAAATGCGGTTAGAATGCCAAAATAAAACTTGAGGTATCAATCTCGTTCAGCATGATCGATTTCAAGCCAATTTGGACAATCTTTATATTGATGATATAAAAATTCAATCGTTTGGACTCATCTTTTTGTTATCTTTCATAAGAATTCTCCTCCTTTGCTGAAAATTTATTTACATGCTTATGCACTTTACTCAAGTGCCTACTACATATAGTAGATTAAGGTTTCTTATGGATTGGATCAATCGCTACAGCTTGTTGAACAAGACGGAAAAAGAGTTTTCCTCTCGATCTAGATGTTCTGCGATTAAAGCGAAAAGTAAATTCATCCAAATAATAGTCCAGATGCGAGATGCGAACCGCTCCCTGGTGTGTCCCCAACAACCAGCGTTTAAGCAAAGATGCTACGATATTGCATTTTGGCAACAAGTTTTCGCCTACATCAGCCTCATCTCGGATTATTTCGTGAGCATATCCAATAAATTCCAATCCGTTATATCCATTCCATCCATCCGTGCATACGATACTGCCTGGTATTACAGCATCTTTTACTGCCTCTTCCAAGCTTTTTCCAGATGCATCGGGTACACGTTTAAGTCGAATACGACCAATACGAGTGTCATCCAATTGAGCAGCAATAACAACCAAAGCCTTGCCAGCAGCGCCCCGACCTCGCTTTCCTGGTTTTCCTCCACCGATGTATGTTTCATCTACCTCAACTATACCCGAAAGTTGGTCACGACCAGGACGAACCATGGCCCGCCGAAGTTTATGTATCCATGTCCAAGCGGTATGGTAACTTCCCAGGCCCAAAGCGCGTTGCAAACCCAAGGCACTGACTCCATATTTCTGGTTCGTCACATACCACATCGTACGAAACCACCACTGGAATGGCTTCCTGGTGCCATGGAATATTGTTCCAGCTGTTACCGAAGTCTCAAGACCACAATTCGTACAGTGGTACAATTCGCGATCTGTTTTCCAAGCTTTTTTATGTTGACAACGTGGGCATACAAATCCATTTGGCCACCGAAGTTGAAAGAGATATTCTCGGCAAACCTCTTCAGAGCAAAATCACTTTTCAAATTCCATAAGAGTTTTTGGGTAATCTTCCATACCCTGATATACTACATATTGTAGCTACTTGAGTAAAGTGCATAAGCATGATAAATAATTATCCCATATCCAAATAATAAAATGATTGCTTTTTGATAGTCTAGAATTATTCTCAATTATCTTCTGATACTCCCTGAAAAAAATCTACTAGTCATAATGTTAGTTAAATAAACATTGATTTCCTTAAACATTGAATCCCACTTTGTCTCAAGATTATTTCCCATTAGAAGCACCTCTTATCTATTTTATTACATGAACGAATAGACTGTCGACTTTTGCGACGTGTTTGATGCGGTTTTACGCTGAAAATTGTTGAAAGGGAAAATTTGAGGAAAGACCTCTAAATTACTGATTTTCCAGGGGTAACAGGGGGAAAATAGTGGCACGCCTGGGGCGATTCGAACGCCCGACCTACGGATCCGGAGTCCGTCGCTCTATCCCCTGAGCTACAGGCGCACCTTACTTAGAATCGATGACTTACGCAAAAAATCATCTACGTATCAACTCAAATTGTGACCAAAATGTGCTCTTAAATTCTATTATTCCTTTAAACGAATTGCAATGTCTTCCTGAGGATATCTTCATTAAAATTTACAAGCACAAGCTCCACCATTGAAAATTCAATACCTGACAGAAATTTATGCTTATTCTATTGACAATTTTACACTTTTATGTGTAAAATACTTTCGTGAAGCGGCAGGAACTCGAGAAGAGATTGCAGAAGTTAGGTTGGAATTTAATTCGCCACGGACGCAGACACGATATTTGGACAAACGGTGAGTATGAAATAGCTGTGCCACGACACAATGAGATCAACGAGTACACCGCTAAGGCTATTTTAAAAGAAGCAAAGGGAGGTGACTGATGCGCTTAGCAGGACGCGTGTTTAAAGTCGGCAAGTTCTGGGCTATTGAAGTTCCGATTCTTGGCGTAGTGACACAGGGGTATACAAAGAAGGAAGCTTATGAGATGATTGCCGATGCCATCGAGTCCCTTGTGAATAAAAAAGGATTTAAAGTTGAGGTATTTCCAGGAAAGGGAGACTATTTTGAACTGGGTTCTCATGATCTATCAGCCCTAACTGCATTTTTACTCCGTCGACAAAGAATGAAGCAAGGTCTTACTCTAGTGGAAGTTGCCAATCGATTGGGTGCGAAGTCACATAACACATACGCCCGATACGAGCAGGGTAAGTCAATTCCTACCATCGAAAAATTTAGCAAACTCCTGTCAGCCCTATCACCTGACAATGACTTTGTTCTGGTAGAAAGTCAAAGTAGCTAATAACAACTTTTTCTTCTTCAGTCACACTTTGGTCACAGATTCCTTCTTTTTAAAAAGCAGTTTATGTTTAAGTATCTGAATATAATAGGATTAACTTACACAAGTTAGTAATAGAATGACGGGTTCCAAATCCGCCAAATTTGCTTCCCTACTCTCCTTTCAACCCAGCCAGCCTCTTCCTCGCTTCTTCCACCTCAAGTATCCCAGGCTCAGCGTCCTTCCAAAGGGAGAGGGATTTTTTGGAATCCCTTGTGGCATCACTGGGCAAGGTCTTCTAGAACCTGTACTTGAAACAAAAATTTTCCCAGAAATAAAAAAACCATTCTTTGGTAACGAAGAACCAGCAGTCTGAAGGCATTCTTATTGCCTTTTGCAGATTGTTCGGCATGAAACCTATCGTTCATGGAATCTATTGTTTTCCCTCTCTGTATAATTATACCTTTTCAGCAGTTAAAAGTTCCCACATATTGAATACATAGATAACATAAGAAATTCACGGATTCTGAATACGGCCCCATTCTTTGAAGCTGTCCTTTCAGGCGAAAAGGCTATCGTCTGCTTGTTTCTATGCTGTGACACCTTAGATATTCTTCCCTGTACCAAAGTACACCTGGACGCACCTAGAACAAATTTCATAAATTGCTGATAAGATTGACTATTACTTTAGAATCAGAGACTTAGGAAAATTGTAGAGATCGGATCCGGAGTCCGTCGCTCTATCCCCTGAGCTACAGGCGCACCTTATAAAAAGAATCAAAAAGTTACACAATCTCATCCCAACGCTCCAATCGAGAATAGTCCTTTGCCAATGCTTCTGAAAAAAACTAAAATGGAAAATCTGAAAAAACAAACAAGGAGGAAGCATGAACCAAAAATTTAACTTTACTCGCAGAAAATTTTTGAAGGCCTCAACTTTCGGATTAATCAGCACAGGAATAGCTGTCACAGAGAGTTACACACAAGCAGAAAAGCAAGCAGACGAAGATGAAATCCAACCATCTCCTAAGGTCAAGGAATACCGCATTCTCGGCCGGACTGGTTTCAAGGTCTCAGATATTGCCTGTGGTTCCATCTATGACGAGGGAGTTCTCAGCGCCATGCTGGATGCGGGAGTCAACTACATCGACACGGCAGAAAGCTATCCTGGTCACCACAAGATCGTCAGTCAAGTAATCAAGGGCCGGGATCGCAAGTCCATTTTTATCACCAGCAAAATGGAAGTCAAAGAAGATACTTCTAAGGAAGGCTTTCTCACAAGGGGACGGAAATGTCTGGAGGAACTTCAGACAGATTATATCGACTGCTTGATGATGCACATGCCTGAAAAAGTTGAAACGCTCAAGACCGAAGGATTTCACGCCGCCATGCAGCAACTCAAATCTGAAGGAAAAATCCGCTCTGTGGGCGTCTCCAACCATGGGTCCTTCTGGTTTAAGGATCCGGAAGAAACCATGGAAAAAATGCTTCTGGCTGCAGCCGAGGACGGACGGTTCGATGTCTTCCTTATGGCCTATAATTTTCTCCAGATGGACCAGTCAGAACGAGTGTTAGAGGTCTGCAGAGATAAAAAGATCGGAACAGCTCTGATGAAGACAACACCTGTGGCCAAATACTACATCCTCAAGTCGCGAGTCGAGCAGCTGGATAAGGAAGAAAAAGAGGTCCACCCACTCTACAGGGAAGGATTGAAGCGCTTTAGGGAGAAAGCGGATAAAGCAGAATATTTCGTTAAGAAGTATGGTCTTAATAAACCAGAGGAGATCAAGAAGGCAGCCGTTCAATTCGTACTCAGCAATCCAAACGTCAACACAGTCTGCTATTCATTGAGAACGTATGAAGAGATGGAGCAGGCTGTTCGTCTCTCAGGTACAAGGCTGGGAAAGCTTTCTCAAGTCAAGCTGGACGCCTACAAGGAAGCCTGCGGAGAGCTTTACTGCCGCCACGCCTGCGGTCTGTGCGAACCCTCCTGTCCACATGGTGTTCCCATAAACACAATCATGCGTTATCTTCACTACTTTATGAGCCAAGCTCGCGAGAGAGAGGCTATTCTCAACTATGGAAATATCCCTGGTATAAAAGCTGATGTATGCAGACAATGTCAGGGATTCTGTGAGGCTGCCTGCCCCTATAATGTTCCTATTCAAGGAATGCTCCTCCTGGCGCACGACCAGCTCACCTTGTGAAATGAAAAGGGAAAAGAACCTTTTTAAGAGATTGCTGCTCTTCGTTCATAATGATACAACGAAAAATAACACAAGGAAAATAGAACAGTCCCCATTTTTATGGATATTTTATTGACCACCACGGTGTTCGAAATCCTTTTCTCCTAACATTCGTGGCACAGTGAACTTCACCCCCCCATCTGTGATAATGGCTTGCATCCAGAAAATGCGGCTTCAATGGCAGAGAAGAGAGCAGCTTGCGCATTTCCTCCTCCAGTTGATCTTTTCCGCCTATGACAGGACCGTTGGGCGCGACAATAAAGATATGTCCGTTCAGAATTGTGGAATTGACCATATTGGGGACGACCGAAGTTCCATGCTTGTCAAAAAGAGACGGCACTCTGATAAAATCCTGCTCCTTCAAGCCAAGTTCTCTTTTGAGAAGCTTGATATTCGGTTCGATTCTTTCCTTCTGTAGTGATTTATTCAGATCTATCAAGTCTTTATTCTCGTAGAGAGATTTTATCGTCATTTTTTTGGAATAGAGATTGAGCATCGGTGTCTCACCATATCCAGCTCTTGTCCATTTTTCCAGCAGAACAAGCATGGCCTCTGTATCAACCACAAGGACTTTAAATGGACGCTCGAGATCGCCGCTGGGCAGGAATGATATCATCTCGTCCACATGTTTTATAAACAGCCATCCTGTATCAAGGAGTAAAGCCGGGCCTTGAATTTTTTGTGCTTCAAGCATGCCTATTATCTCTGGATTCAATGAAGCGTCTTCAGGGCCATCCGGATTATACCCGCAGTAAAACCGACCAAATGGATATCCGGGAACTGGCGGCGTAACCTCCAGATTCCCATACCAGTCCAGCCAACCGTTTCCACCACTCCCTCCTCCGTATTCTTTACGAAATGTCCCTACTTGGATCCAACCGAAATCAGGCCCCAGCAGCTTATGTTTAGCATAATCATCGAGAGCTCTTCCCCGGTTTGCTTTCAAAACCACATTCAACCTCTGTCCAGGGATCTCGGAGTAGCCGATCTCCATAGTGTCTTGAAGCCAGATTTGATGGGGAGGATATGGATCTCCCGCAGGAATTACAACTAACTCAGCATTGGCAGCGGGAACAAGTTCCCTCAGACTCTCTATGAAGGCATCATTTCTGCCAGGAAATTCTCTCACATAAAGAGCACCTCCTTCATTAAGGTTAGGTAGGAGAATGAACGGGGCGACTTTGAGTTTAACGTGATCGGACTCTGTTTCTCCCCCCGAACGACTCACAGTGAGTGTTACGGTCGTTTCTCCGGACCAGGAGCTGTCTGCATAAGAATTTGCTTCTATTCTTAATTCCAGGTCTGTTTGTCTCAACTGGGCAGGATTTATGTTTTGGGTAGCCGAGAGATGTAGATTTCTATAATCATTCTTACTGACTTTTATGAAGAGACGAACCCGAGACATGGAAGATGTATCGACTGTAATAGTGATCTGCGAATCATCCGCCAAATCAGGGATTCTTTTAACTTTAAGGATGGCCAGATCCTTAAGATCTTCAATACCATTAATGACTTCATCAGCATGGTCGGGGGCTCTTGTATCCTGGTCGCTATCATTATTATTAAGGAATGTAGCACCTCGTTCAGGAGTCCATTCGTTTTTCCCTTGCTCATCTGCACGGAATTCAACTTTTCCGTTCCTGTTTGCATCGACAGCTATCTGAACCTGTCTTTCTGGGCCAGATTTTTTACAGACGAGAGTTTGAGTCAAGATTAATGTCAATCCGGCCATAAGCAAAATTAAAAGCCAATTTTTCAATTGAATTTCTGATCTTAATCTACTAATCGTAACTTTATCCTTTTGTGAATTTTAACCGTTGGAATCCATGAATGAATTGCTGAATATAATTGAGTTACATATGAATTCAACTCGATAAAGCGACGGATTCCGAATCCGTTGATCTTTCTCCCTACTTCCTTTCAATCCAGCCAGCCTCTTCCTTGAGTCCTCCACTTCAGCAATCTCAGGATCAGCCTCCACCACTTCCTGAACAAATCAGAATCCTTCTTTTTCCGAAGCTCTATATATCCCAAAATTAGAGATCGCAGGAATGTTGCGGGTTTTTTTTATTATGACCCTGATTTTATCAGCCTGAAGCTGAGAAATCCGCAGCAGTCTTTTATGCCCAATTGTGGTCCCTTGGGCTATCGTCGCCCATTCGCCATTAACCCGACCCTTAATTTCAAATTCTGATATTCTTTGGCCAAAACGTATAGGCTCCTGGAGCATTATTCGGTCAAACGTTATATTATCTTCCAAGTCAATTTCGAGTTCCGCCTCCCGAATATGATCATCTGTTGCCCAATACGTGGTATTATCGTCATCAACGATATTGGCAGGGGAAAATTTTCGATGTCGGAGACGAGAATTGCTGGCAACTACCTTTTTTCCCAGAGCAAGATTAACTGCAAATGTTTCTTCCAAGATTTTTCTGAACTCAGAGAGAACCTTAATATCCTGCTCGGGAAACACCCCTTTTTTATTCGGAGGTATATTTAACAGTAAAACGCCATTTCTTCCTACTGATTTATAATACATATTAATAAGCTGCTTTGGGGTTTTAACCAGACTGTCCTCACTTTCATGATAAAACCAGCCTGGGCGAATAGAAACATTACATAATCCAACAGTCCATTGTTTCCCATCAGGATCACCGGTATTTAGATATTCAGGATCTGCACCTCCGACGACAATGTTCTCGGTGTTGATAGTCGACCAATTCGTTTCTCCCGCATACCCCTGCTCATTTCCAATCCATCTGATATCCGGACCAGCATCCGAGAAAATCAGGATATTGGGCTGCAGCTCTTTCACAAACGACCATGTATCTTTCCATCCGTAATAGGTAGCACGGTCAATGAGCCTGATTTCGTTCGCTCCGCCATAGTATCCCGATCCGCCGTTTGCCCCGTCAAACCAGATTTCTGAGACTTCCCCGTAATTCGCTAACAATTCCTGTAGTTGATTTCTGTAATAAACAATATATTTGGAATTCCCATAATCAGCATGATTCCTGTCCCAGGGGGATAGATATAATCCCACCTTCAAACTATACTTACGACAGGCATCAGTAAATTCTCTAATAATATCTCCTTTTCCGCTTTTCCACCGGCTGTTTTTTATGGAATGTTCTGTGAATTCAGAGGGCCATAAGCAGAATCCATCATGGTGTTTGGCTGTAAGGATCAGTTGCTTCATGCCCGCACTTTTGGCTACCCTGGCCCATTGATTGACGTCGAGTGCCTCGGGATAAAAAATGCCCGGTGATTCATCACCGAATCCCCATTCTTTGTCAGTAAATGTGTTGATTGAGAAATGAACAAACCCTATAAACTCCATCTGCTGATATTCAACTTGTTTTTCTGATGGGATGACTTGAGCCGGCATAATATCCCGAGGTGTTTTACGACATGATATGAGAAAAAACAACAAGATGATGATGAATACTAGAAAAATCCGATTCCTATTCATAGAAGGAATTTCCTTTTTGCGTTCACAACAAATTTCTCATGATTTTGCCCAATTTTCACTTTTTGGTATCGCCAGACAATCCTACTACACTAAAAATGAGGCAGTCAATTGCGGGTGGGAATTGACCTTGCCTTTTAAAAGAAATGAATGGCTAGGTTAGGTCGAGTCTTCCCTACTTTATGTTGCTCTTCATGAGCTATTATGGATGATTTTTCTGTATCCAATCACAGCGTCCACGAATAGGGTTTTGCTGCCGATGTTGGTGATCCTGATCATGTTGCTGCCAGCGCTGATATCAAAAGGGAATAAGGAATCGATCAGCGGGAGGCAAAAGCCGCTGACCGATAGTCCCAGAGGTATCCAATCGTAGTCTTGTCTGCCCTCCATGTCCTGCCGCGCAAACCAGCCTTCGAGGCTGAAGTCCGCCCCTCCTCTGCCAACTACTGAACCGCTATCCGCGGCTGACCAACCCTCTCCTGGTCTGCCAA
>SMTZ1_10006837_pt1 | contig 11483 bp, 9 predicted proteins | sample DeeMarSWOR136_30_FD_25667 | JGI IMG/M metagenome (IMG submission 25667)
AGAGCGATCCATCAAAAATCTGCTACTACTTTACACTAGAGACCACTTCTCGTTCTTATTTCTATCATTTACACGTGTATGAATATTTCCAAAAAAAGGACAAAGGAAGTGTCCTTACAGGAACCTTCTCAACACAGGCAGATGAAGGTGCTTTCCTAGAGAGCGTTCTCATAATTCGTGTCGCGTCAACTAGAGAATATCGGGGATGGTGTACGGACAGCGAATACTGTAAGATTCTTCTGGATTACTCTCAGGAGTATGAAGGCAGCAATCAGGCGTTTGACTGGGAAGAATTCAAGGATTCAGATGAATTCGGAGAATTTGTTGACGAATTCTTTTATTATCTGGAGAACAAGGAAGAGACTACTCTTCAAGACACGTATCATCAGATTAAAGATCTCGAAAATACAGCTACTTTGAGAAATCCATATCGCGAAGCTCTGCTGCAGGCCTACGTCCATTTGGCAGAAACAGCTTACTCCAACTATCAGATGCACAAGAATCAGAACGAACTCACGGAGGCAGTCATGGATGCAGAGGTAGTCTATTCTGTTCATGGGTTCTCCCTGTACTTGGATAATAAGGAAACTGTTATTACCACACTAATACCATTTCGACGGGGAGATATTTACGCACATAGTGCCATACTCGATCTTGCTATTGTTTTGACGCTTTCAACTTTTTTCACTGTGATAGCTTGGTTTGTGATAGAAAAAAAATCCTCAATGTCTTCTGAATAAAGAATACGATTCTCTTCATTTCCGAATATTGGTTCCCTAGAAACTGCTAACGAGGTCAACCTCGGAGAGTCAATTCAATGAAGTCAAAAACTCACAGTGGGCAACCTCATGGATTCTCTCAATCCTGTTGAGATCAAAAAAAAGCTCAAAACTGTGCACGCAATAGCTCCGGACGGGGGGAGTACAGCCCACCAGGCCATTAACCCTCCCACCCCAAACCGTGCTGTAGCTGAATGGTAGGCAAAAGATAACATCTGGCCCCAGGTGATCACAGCAGGGCTGGTTAACCCTAAAAAGTTGAAAGTAGCTTCTAAAACTAGAGCAGATGCTACTGCAAGGGTCATGTACAAAAATGTTATGTGTGCAACTCTGGGAAGGATGTGCCTGAAAATAATTCTCACAGAAGAAGCACCACACACTTTTGCAGATTCAATAAAAGGTCTCCCCTTCAAGGATAAGACTTCTGCTCTGATAGCTCTGGCAGTGGTAGGCCATAATGTGAAGGCAACTCCCAAAATAACTGCAGGCAGCGCCATGTATGGTCCCCAGGAGAAAACAATCAAAGCCACTAAAGGGACAGAGGGCCACACCAGAAAGGTCATACTGATCCGCTCCATGATTGCATCCACAATGCCTCCAAAATACCCGGAAACTAACCCCACTAAGGTTCCAATAACCCCTACCAGAACAGCAGAGGGTATAGCTATCATGAGCGCATTCCTGAATCCCCAGACAACTTGGCTGAAAATGTCTCTGCCAAAAACATCAGTGCCCAGAGGATATTTCCAAGTCGGGGGATGGTATACATAGGCTTCTTCAGCCATGTAGATAACAGGATCATACAGAATTAAAGCAGGTGCTAAAACTGCTACTAAAGCGGCAGCTACCAACATGTACAGTCCTATCATGCCTTTTTTATTCTTTTTAAATTCTTTCAAAGTCTCTATTGGTAAATACTGGGATGTGAATCCTTGCCAGCGTGAAACCCTTTTTCCTTGTAGAATATACTCTGTTCTTTGTGCAGGTTTTACCACAACTGCTGGTTCAAACAGAGGAACTTCTTCTAATTGTGGCCACTGAGGTTTTCTGATCTCTGCCGGGATTTTCCTCGTATATTCGGGTGATTCACCATGTGCTAAATCTATCAAAGATATCTCATTATTACACACAGGACAGAACCTGTCATCATACAAGTGGTCTACAATGCACGCTCTGTGAAATACAGCACGACAGAATCTACAGGAGAGGGAATCAGTTACCTCTATCTCTCTCCCACATATCCTGCAGGTATCAATCGCACTCATAGACTCACCCTCGGGTCTAAATACACGTTTAATATGTCCACAATGATCAGAGATATTAACAGAAGCACGGTCAGCAGAAAGATGGATGCTGCAATAGTAGGGTAATAGAGTATTTTGAGCGCAGCGAAAAGCTGCATACCAATCCCTGGCCAGCTGAAGATGTACTCAATCAGTATACCTCCACTGAAAATGAGGGCCAAATTTATAGATGCATCACTCATCAAGGGGAGGATAGCACACCGGGCTACATGCTCTGAGAGTATAGTATTTTCTGTTAACCCTTTTGCTCTGGCAGTCAATACAAAAGGTTCATCCAACAGCAGGGTCATGTGGTCTCTCAACAACAAGAGCGGCCGTGCCAACCCCACCAGCACCAACACCATCAGAGGGAGAATCATGGCAGGGAGGAGCATCTGGAAATTCTCGAAATGTTCAAAGATGGTAGCAGCTTCCACATTGAATATATTAACGGGAGGGAAAACCTCGTACTTGAATACGAGCCAGTTCCGAAAACTTATGGCGAGCACAAAGGCGGGGACTGAATACAAAACAATAGAAAACCCTGAAACCAAAGCTTTTAACCCTTTATTTCTCCAGGAATGCAGTTGTACACCGAGAAATATTCCAATAACATATGCTGTAATAGTAGCTGTGCCAAAGAGTAAGATAGTGTAAGGGAAGAAAAACAGCAGCTCGTCCATGGAGGTTGTCTCCTGGTCAGGGGTTAACCTGTAGTCTAATGTGAAAACCTTTTTCATGAAAATTACATATTGTTCGAAAAGCGGTCTATCCAATCCCCAGAGCTCCCGCAGCATTGTTTTCTCTTCTGCTGAGGCAAAAGGATGCAGCCGGGTAACCATGTCTCCACCAGCAACAGAATTTAACAGCACGAAAAGGATGGACATTACCAGAAAGATGGTTATTACTGCGCCTATGATCTTTTTCGCGAAAAATATAAGAACTTTTGATCTTTTCACGGCAAACACCTCGTTTTAAAATCCCTCAGTGAACCAACAGGTTATCCAGGATCGGACCTTTGCAATCTCCTTCTTCACAGCTGGTACAATACAGGCAGTCTGTTACTATAGATAATAGTAGCTCGTTTATAAGGTTTTCTATGAAGCAGATATGAGAGCAATGGTGCGGACACGTTCTGTCTTTTCTTTTTCAGCACAAAAATAACAAGATCTGACCAAAAATCATTCAATCCACTGAGAAATGAAGCTAAATTCAAAATTAATGTACCCAGGATTAATAAATAGAATGAGGATTTTTTCAAATACGTTTTTTTCTCCTTTTCAAAGTTATGAACCCCAAAGTTAAAACCACTACAACGAAAATCAACCCTGTTCGAGCTCTCTCTTCCACTGGTGAAGCTGTTCTCTTTCCTGAAATCTTACCATACTTTTTCTGTAGATTTTGGCTCCTGAAAGGTTTTATAGTATAGTCTATACCTCCCCTTTCAGCTCTCTGATCTTGTCCCGCAGTTGGGCTGCTCTTTCAAATTCCAGCCGCTGAGCAGCTTCCAGCATTTCCTGTTCTAAATCTTCCAGCAGCAAGGGCAATTCCTCAACATAGACTTCTTTTTCTTCTACTTTTTCTCTTAGCCTCTCAAATATTTTTTTCCTAATTGTTTCAGGCTCTATTCCATGTTTTTTGTTAAACTCCTCCTGGATGCGTCTTCTCCTTTCTGTTTCTTTTATAGCTTTTTTCATAGAATCTGTTACCTGGTCTGCATACATGATGACCTGACCTGAAACATTTCGAGCACACCTGCCAATAGTCTGTATTAAAGAAGTTTCCGAGCGCAAGAACCCCTCCTTGTCTGCATCTAAAATAGCTACCAGAGAAACTTCAGGAAGGTCCAGCCCTTCTCGTAACAGGTTAATACCTACCAGACAGTCAAATTCGCCCAGCCTCAGATCCCTTATAATGTCTATGCGGTCTAAAGTATCGATCTCTGAATGGAGGTATCTCACCCGGAGACCCATTTCAATCAAGTATTCGGTGAGGTTTTCTGCCATTCGCTTGGTGAGTGTGGTGACCAGAATTCTCTCAGCAGGGGCTCTTTTTGAAATTTCTGCTATTAGATCGTCTATCTGGTTGGTAGTTGGTTTGACAATGACTGCCGGGTCTACTAACCCTGTGGGCCTGATGATCTGCTCTACCACGTGCTGGCTTCTCTTCAATTCGTAGGAAGCTGGTGTGGCAGATACGTAGATGACCCGATGTATTTTCTGCTGGAATTCAGCAAAGTCCAAAGGTCTATTATCATAGGCAGAGGGTAACCTGAAACCATACTTTACTAAAGAATCTTTTCTGGATTTATCCTGCATGTACATTCCCCGAATTTGAGGTATCGTGACGTGGGATTCATCGATGATGAGTAAAAAATCAGGAGGGAAGTAATCCATTAAAGTGTAGGAAGGTTCTCCAGATGATCGACCATCAAAATGCCGGGAGTAGTTCTCGATTCCGGGACAGTATCCCATTTCTCTAAGCATTTCAAGGTCGAACCGGGTTCTCTGTTCCAGTCTTTGAGCTTCCAGGAGTTTTCCCTCAGAATTAAAATAGGCTAACCTTTACTTGAGTTCTCCTTCAATAGTTTTGAGTGCTTTCCTCATTTTCTGTTCAGGTGTCACGTAGTGTCTGGCCGGGAAAATGTGCAGGTTACTGGTTTCTCCTGTAGTCTTGCCAGTGAGGGGGTCGAAGTAAGCGATTCTCTTGACTGCATTTTGAGACAAATTTACCCGTACTGGTACATTGGTGTAAGCAGGGAATACATCTACAACATCTCCTCTTACCCTGAAAGTACCTCTGAAAAAGTCTACATCATTCCGTTCGTACTGGATGTCTACCAGTCTCTTTAACAAGGTCTGTCTGGGAAAGGGTCTGCCTGTTTCCAGTACAATACCCATCTTGCTGTAATCTTCTGGTGTGCCCAGTCCGTAAATGCAGGAAACAGAAGCTACCACAATGACGTCCTGTCTTTCCTGGAGGGATGCAGTAGCTGACAGCCGCATTTTTTCAATTTCCTCGTTTACAGAGGTTTCCTTTCCAATGTAGGTGTCTGTCTTGGGTACGTAAGCTTCAGGCTGGTAGTAGTCATAGTAAGAGACAAAGTATTCTACTGCACTCTCCGGGAAGAATTGCTTGAATTCTGTATACAACTGGGCAGCCAGTGTCTTATTGTGGGAGATCACTAGAACAGGTTTATTCATCTTTTCAATGACGCAGGCCATGGTAAAGGTCTTTCCTGATCCTGTCACTCCTAAAAGGGTTTGCTCTTTCATTCCGGAGAGAATACCTTGGGTTAACTGTTCGATTGCTTTGGGCTGGTCTCCTGCAGGAGCGAAATCAGAATGAAGAACAAACGGCATGTAAGAGGATACAGACTGTACTATAAAAAGGTTTCAATGTGCAACCCTACAACCCTGCAGGGTTATTCTTTTTGTATTTTTCAGAAATGTTCATCTCACAGAGGTTCATATTGCTTAACACAGACAGAAATGAGAATATTTTTGAATAGCCTTTAATTTATCACGAAATCAATTCCCCATCTAAAGAGGTATATCACAATAACACGTGAAGAATCTATCAAATGAGCTCACCAATAACTGCATCCATCTGCAGAACGTTATATCTTTCAACAGATATCACCATTGGTAGGGAGGAGTAACCAGCAACCAGTATCACATCTGTGCAATGTGACTTTGAGGGTAACAAATATTAACAATGACACTCTAACTACTCCATGTATCAGCGGTTCCTCTCCCCCAGGTCGAACCTGTTTAACCCATTGAAGCTGGCAAAGCAAACAGAAAAGATCATAACCAGAAAAGGAGAAAAGGGGCTAGAAAGGAAGTATTCTGATTTCTATTCAGCCCCAGTCTACAGAGGAATAGCTACTGGTTATGCGGCCGGATGTTGTCTGCGGTGTTTCTACTGCTGGGCCAACTGGTCCAGAGACTTCCCTGAATTGTATGGAGAGTTTTATTCTCCTGAAAAAACAGCTCAAAACCTTTTTGAAGCTGCTGAAAAGGGAATTGTTTCTCCTGGATGGGAAAGATTTAAAGGAATAAAAGTCGAAAGACTCCGCCTTTCTGGATGTGAGCCCACACTAGGAAAAGAGCACTTATTGTCTCTCCTTGAGTATGTGATACCCTCAGAGTATCTTCTCTTCATCCTTGAAACAAATGGAGTTCTTCTGGGAGAAGACAGAGACTATGTTCGAAAGTTGGCACAATTTTCAGAAAAATTGTATGTAAGAGTTTCTTTTAAGGCAGCAACTCCCCAGGGATTCCAGGAAAGAACAGGTGCACAGGGAAAGTATTACGATCTCCCCTTTAAGGCTTTGGAGACCCTCTTAGATTATGGCATATATGCTAGAGCTGCAGCTATGACAGATTCCAGGGTTATGCCTCAGAAAGAGAGAGAAATCTTGTTACAGAGGCTTGATGAGATAGATCCGAAATCAGATTATTTCCACACCCTGGAGGAGGAAGAAATAGATCCCTATGATACCACAGTCAGGCGTATAAAAGCCTTTTCTGATTCTGAATTTGCTGAAGAACTCGAAAATGAATTTAAAAGGTAAAAATAAAAATAAATAAATCTCTATCTGTAGTCTGTAGTACAATCCTGAAAATCACTCTTCATCTTTTTCATCTGTACTTTCTGTTCTTTGAGCGCCCAGATAGAATAAATACGCAAGAGCTGCTATAGTGGTCACCACAGCTACTGGTCCGCAGCATATGGCTGGCCACCCTATGAGACAGTCTCCGTGCAAATAAGATTCATGTACACTAACTGTGTTCCAGCCACGAGTCAAATCCCCTGCAAATCTGTACTCAGATTCATAGATACTGCCTACCTCATCATCTCTGTAATCGTATGCGAACTGGACAGAAAGAGGTTCTTCTGAAGATGAGCTGTAGTAAAACCAGTAATCCCCACGCTTTTCAGTTTCCGAATTACGCATGCTGATCAGTGAACCTCTGTAGGGTGTATCCAGGATGTAGAAATTCTTCCCAAAAGCCTGTAATGAACTGCTGCCAACTCCTTCAATTTTTAAAGCATTTCCGTACGTAGTTTCAATTATTTCAAAATCGATGTCACCAGTTAGGATTTTGATTTTTGAAGTTATTCTTGAGAGGTTTTCTTTGTCTGAGAACATCTGAGAATACACTGGTAGTGGTACATAAAGTGTATAGGGGGTTGGACTGTCAGATATAATCTCTATATAGTAATTGTAGCTGATTTCTTCTCTGTTTATGGCTATGCACACTGAAATCGGTACAATCAGTAGCGAGACACAGATTATCAATTTAATTCTATATTTCATTATTTTTTCCCTCCATTTCAGCATAGATTAAGGATTTGATTTCAACCATCGATTGTGTAGGAGTGGACATGTACTCACTTTTTTTGTATTCATTGCATGCTTATATGATTTTCTTTTTTGTCTTGTTTTTCTACACAATAGTCTGCCAGATCTATCTTTCCGAATTTGAAAAGTCTATGAGTCACTTCAAGAACAGTGAATGATAGAGCTTAGAATTTCTGCATGAAATTAAAGAATATATTTGAAATCTATGTTTCTTTTCAAGCATTGAATCTTCCATATCAAGCTGAGCACCTCTTTGTACACCAGAACCTTAGATCAGTACAAAGAGGTTCAACACCTTCGGACCTTTAACTAAAGGGACAACCCAAAAAGTTAAAAGATTAAAAGTTTTTTACATAATCAAGGTAATATAGAGACACAAAACACTAACAAATAAAGGGAGGTGATAATTGTGAATAGAAAATGGATGTCACTTGCAGTAATCAGCGTAGCTGTTACACTATTAGCAGTAACGTGTGTTACAGCCACTTCCTGGTCCAGCACACCTTTATACACGCTTAGAATGGAACAGGCAAGCAGTCAAATGAACTTCTTACCCACAGAAATGAACGCCTTCACCTATACAACAGAAAAAGGGTACACAGTAACCTATGACACTCTAGCACTTTGTGATAGTACTGATCTCTCTGGTGGGGTGACATGTCCAAAGACGTGCCCGTATACATGCTGGGAGACATGTCCGGGAATATGCCCAGATACAATGTACCTGACATGTCCAGAAATATGTTCAGGCACAGAAGCGCTGACATGTCCAAGGACGTGCCCGTATACATGCGCGCTCACATGTCCGGGAATATGCCCATATACAAGCTAGGAGTACACTGCTGGGTCTGCAGACACATATTAATCTCATTTTTTTTCTTTTTCGGCTCTTAAAAAATCTGAGGTTTTTTCAAGAGCTGAAATAGCATTATCATGGCATATTCTTCATCATTACTTCCCGGAAGATTATATCACACGAATGAGCAACTTATGTACTTATGCACATTGGTGACAGAAGTACTCTAATCTAGACCTCTATGACACAGCCTGAATGGAGTTTTAGAAAGTTCTCTTTGTATGTCTCCAGAAATGCTGCCTCTGCTCTCAATCCAGTACAATGACCTGTATACACTGTTTCAACGCCCAGTTTTTTGAATGCTTCAACTGTTCTTACTATCCTCTCTTTCTCAGAATGTATGAGGTGAAACCCGCCAATGACAGCTTTAATCCTTTTGTCTCCAAGAATTTTTGTAGCACAGGTTGCAGTGCTCACTATCCCCGCATGAGAACACCCGCTGATGATTACTAACCCTTCAGGAGTAGCTATTACTGTGCTCATGTCGTCTCGCATCTCATCTTTTACTAAGTTACCATTCTCATAAGTATACACATCTAAGATTCCTTTTTCAAAGTCTTCTCGAATGATTTCGCCTGTAGAGTGTATATCTTTGACTATTTGTGTTGGTTTATCTATCAGGAGGAGTTCTGCATAGGTTTCAATTGTTTCCCTCTTGAAGGGAACTCCTATCTCTCTTAGTTCAGGTTTTACCACGACATGGCTTCTAAAAATAAGTGGATGTGCTATAACAGGGATTTTTTTGCCGATTGCCTTGAACATATCTAGTAATCCACCAGTATGGTCGTAATGGCAGTGAGAAAGAAAGATATAGTCAATTTCTTGCGGGTCTAATCCTAATTTGTCCATATTGTAGAGTATGGGGGCTGCATCCTGACCAACATCGAAGAGAATGTTTTTCTGTTTGTGTTCAATGAGAAAACTCACTCCATGTTGAGCCAAGAAAGGGCTTTCATAACCTGAATAATCCTCAACCAATGTATAAATTGTTGTCATGTGCATCACTGGTGTCAACAGTTTTATAGTGTTGTATAGGTTCCCTTCATTCTGTCTGTTTGTGTGCTTTGAATGTGAGCACGTAGTGGAGAATATTGGTATTTCTATTATTGTTTTCACTCTCTTATTTTGTTAGGTTCATAATCATTTGTGATCACATTATGCTTTTTGCAGTTTTTATTATTTTCTTTCCAAATCTAAAGATGTAACCTCTGAGACAGATGTTAACAAGGGTTACAGAGTTGTAATTTTGGTAAATTCTCATGAAAGGTGAACCTTAACCTCGACCGGGTGAAAGGTGAATCCAGCTCAACCAGAAAGCACCCACCAGAATGAGTACTCCTCCAAGCAGTGCTCTGCCAGTTGGAATTGTGCCGAAGATTATGTAGACCATGGGGAGAACGAGGAGAGGCTGCATCGTCTTGACCATACTGGCGCGTGAGAGCTCCCAATAGCGGTACGATCGAAACGTGAAGAAAAAACTTGCGCATGGGGCCAAAAACGACCCTAAGAGAGTAACTAACCAATACGATAGGGTAACATCAAAGTCAGCACACCCTGTGAGAAAAGTCCACAGAGCAATGAATATGGTTCCAATAGCAACCCTGTAGAAGGCAAGAACATTAGGGTGGATTTTGTCTGATACTGTTTTTGCTATCAACATCTGTGTCGTAACTGCACAGCACGCAAGAATCGTCAAGACTGTACCACTGCCTACTACATTCCATCTGCCAAAGGTGGATAAAAAGCCGCCAAAAACCATGATTACGATAGGAAAGAGCTCTTTTGCAAAAAGCCTCTCATTCAAGAGAAGAACGCCAAATACAATTGCAAGTACTGGTTGAAACCTCCATATGAATGATGCAAAAGATGGATCGAGCCGGGCAAGTCCTTGCCACGCTAACATCATGCTAAAACTGGCTGCTAATCCCATCCATATTACCCTCTGAATGTTGTGAGAGAGTGACAATACTATCTCATGCTTATGTCCTGTAGCTAAGACAATGACAAAAGCGTAAACAGCTGCTGCCCCGCACCAGACCAGGGTGAATGTCTCTGGGTTGAATCCTCTAAGACCATATTTAGCAGTGACCATGTTGGTAGATACGAGTACAGTACCTCCTAAAGCGTACAGAAATCCTTTGAAAGGATCACGTCTGATTTTGGTATCTGATTTTGTTTTCTCCATATCTGCTTCACCACTGTGAACTTCATAGTTTTTAGCATGATTCACTTTTTCAGTTCGTCTACGAAGATGAAATCATTTTTTCGTCGTATTCTGAACCTTTTGTCTTTTTCATCTAGAACTCCTACATATAAGGGTTGTCGTCAAGTGGGATTTTAAAGTCTTTGGGGGGTATAGCTGATCTCTTTTGAATGGAACTATAGCTGGTTTCTGGTTACTATTAATTGCTGTAGAAAGGATTGATGAATGATAAACTGTTTTATTGGTAATGAGATGATAAGCCATTTCAAAAAAAGGAAAAAAGAAAATGAAAATATTAGTCTGTGGTGCCAATCCAATGTCTCTAGCCGATTATTTTGATCTGATCTGGTGTCTTCACAATGATCTCTGGAGATCCTTTGTACTCTTTGATAATACCTATGATTTGCACCTTTTTATCCAGGTAGTAGACTTCTGGAACTTCTGGGAATTTTAAAAAATCGCAGGCAAAGATTACAGCAGTGAAGTAGTGGTAGTCTGTGTGGAAATTGAGGAAACATACACGTCCTGAATTGTATGTATCTACAATTACCCCTTCAACAATCACGTACTGGTTGTAGTATTTGTCAGCATCTGACCATGATATGACAGGTAAATCACTGTCCCAGTTCACCTGGGAGCGAGGCTGAAAGATAGTATCACTCCATAACCCAGCTTTTGCAGTTTCTGCTTCTATTTCGAGCTGAATATAGTATTCACGGATTGGATCCTCAGATAAGTATCGTGCTTCAGCATATCCCTGTCTGATCATTTCCTCATTTACGCATAGATCACCAATGTACACAAATCGTAGCAACCTATTGTAGTTATCTCTTTCAGAAAATCCTCTCTCCAAAGTAATTTGTTTGCCCAGGATTAAGTGAGCTAAATACTCACGGGACATCTCACCCCCTGGTTGAGACAGTTCGGGAGCATCAATACCGATCAATCTCACAAGTTCCCCATTTTCCAGTCGGAATGTGTCACCGTCAAT
>SMTZ1_10006838_pt1 | contig 11481 bp, 15 predicted proteins | sample DeeMarSWOR136_30_FD_25667 | JGI IMG/M metagenome (IMG submission 25667)
GCCATCTCTACAAGGATCTTTTTGTTGTCATGGTCATTGTCATTATCTCCCCTCGCACAGTAAGCTTTGTGAAGTTTTTCACGTAATTCGCGCTTGTCGGCATACTGAAGAAAAGGGATCATGCTTGGTTTATGGGTGGTAAAAAGCCACTTGCCTTCCTGACCGGCTGCCCTGGAAACTTCGGCAGCTCCCGCAATGACACCTTCAGGAAGCCCGGCTAGATCCGCTTCGTTTTCAATGAAGAGTTTGTATGCGTTATTTTCGGCCAGGACATTATCACCGAACTGGAGCGATAACACAGAGATCCTCTTATTGATCTCACGCAACCTGGCCTGTTTGGTATCATCGAGCTCTGCTCCGCCTCTTACAAAATCCTTATACATTTTTTCCAGCAATGTTTTCTCCTCAGTGGTAAGGTCAAGATTGTCCCGCTTTTCATAAACCGTTTTCACACGTTTGAACAGATCAGGATTCAGATTGATATCATCATAATGACTTGACTCCAAAGGTGCCACTTTCTGGGCAATCTCCTGAAGCAACTCATTGGTGTTACTCTCGGTATTGCAATTGAAAACATACCGGACCTTCCTTAATTGTTCACCACTTCGGTCAAGCGCAGCAATGGTATTTTCAAAGTCCGGCTCTTCCGGGTTGTTGATGATCTTGTCAATTTCCTCCTTGTGGATGGCAATGCCTCTTTCAAAGGCAGGCAGGTAATGCTCATCCTTTATATCATTGAAAGGCGGTACCTGGAAGGGGGTGGTATATTCACTGAGGAATGGATTAGCTGCATCATTCATTTTTTTCCCTGTTTGATTACAACCGGTTGCCATTATACAGAGGACAGTAATTATAAGCAATATTCTTTTCATTTTGGCAATTATTGATAAAACCTACTTTAATAGAAATCCCAAAATTATAATTAAATGGCTAATAACCTTGCCTGGCGAATCTGTTCTGCAATATAAATCCTGCCATTCCATTGGCACTCATATGCGCTCTTTCGAGTGATCGCTCAAGAAAGATTCCATATCCCCCGAAACCCGCATTTTTTATCCGGTATTCCACCAGATGCTCCGGTGATTAATGCCACTTTTCCATAATATAAATTTCTAGATTGACTAATTACTCCATTTTTGTTTCAAAAAATTATTTTTTCATAATACTTTCCCAATAGAACTCAAATGCCATGCTTAAATATGTTGCATTATTCTGAAATTCCGGATGCTGAAACAGGTAATTGATTACTCCATATATCTGAAAGGTAATAAGCTGGTACATCAGTTCTGTCGGGATATCCTTCAGTGTTCCCTCTTCTTTTCCCTGGTCGATCAGGCCATAATAAAATCCAATATGCTCAGAAATCTCTTCCTGTGTTAATTGAGATAAAAAGGGTGAATTACTGAATTGCTGAATGAATAAAAAATCCTGGGGTCGGTTCAGGGCCCATTTAACTGTGTTATACCACAATAGCCTGACCTTACGCTTGATGGTTTTCTCGTTTTTAACCCCCGCGGTGGCAATGGTAAAGAAACTTTTTTTGGTTTCCTTATAGAGGGTGTTGATCAGTTCTTCCTTGGTTTTGAAGTAGTGAAAGAGCGTACCATTGGCTACGCTGGCTTCCTTGGCGATAGCTGATGTCGGTGTACTGTGAAATCCCTGCTTGACAAACAGCCTTCTTGCAGCCCGGAGTATTCTTTCACGTTTATCTTCTATTTTAGATTGACTAATCACTCTACAAAATAAAAATGTTTTTGTTTATTCTGCAAATTGGTATAGTAAATACTATCACAGCGCTGAATAAAGCTTTTGGATGTACGGTTTATTCGGAAAGGAACACCTGGTTGATCCCCCTGCATACCCATGCAAGTCCCCTGATCACATGCAGGCTGATCATGCCCCAGATAATTCCAAGGAAGGGAAGTACATATACATCGCCAAAAAACCTGACCAGGAAATCTGCAAAATCATCGTTGTACACGAAACTATCATAAAAAACAGGTGCCAGTAACAGCTCAAGTGTAACAGCAATGAATGCAATGGTGACAGACCAGATGATGGTGTCCATGGGGAACTTTATCAGCAGGTAAAAGATAAAGCTTTTCCAGGTAGCCCCGGCACCGAACAACCGGTTCAGAAAATTAGTAAATCCGGGTTCCTGTGGTTCTTCCTTTTTAATGACAATTGTCAATCCCAGAAAAACCCTTGTAAGCTGTACATCCAGCCAGCGAAATCCCTGTATCATGATCATGGTGCCGATGAAGATGAAAAATCCGACAACAATGATCAACAATCCGAGTGACAGGGAAAAACCGGTGATGGAGAGTGAGAAATAAAATACACTCAGGGGAAAGGCAAACAGGATATAAACAAGATTCAGGTAGGTTTGCTTTTCTCCGAGAATACTGAAGAATGGGATTCTCTTTTTAGCCATCGGTGTTTTGGTTTCAGGGTGAATCACCTAAATTACAAAACACAGCGGACTTTATCCCATGGCCCGGGATTTTATTCTACCGGGCCACGGGGAATCCCGGTATCAGATCGATTCTGTCTCTACTACTTTCGCCAGGACATCCGCATAGGGAAGGATCAGGTATTTCTTTCCTTCAAACTCGGTTTCTGTACCGGCATATTCCTTAAACAGCACAGTATCCCCGACCGTGATCTCGGCATTATCAATATTACTCAAACCAACCACCTCAGCCATTTTTGGCTTTTCCTTAGCAGTATCAGGTATGATTATGCCGGCAGCAGTAGTCACTTCTTCCGATTTCTCTGTAATATCCAGTAATACATTCTGGTTTATTGGCTGTAACTCTTTCATTTGTAAATGTTTAAATATAAATTATTGCTTTTATTATCCATCTATCTCTAAAAGGCGATTGATTTTGGCTTTGTCGAATCCTACCACCATTTCTCCACTGATCAATGTTTGGGGAACTCCCTGCTGGCCACTTCTTCTTACCATTTCCTGGGCGGCTGAATCATCTTTGGATACATCGATTTCGCTGTAACGGATCTTATTTTTATTTAAATAAGATTTTAAGGTTCCGCACCAGGAACAGGTTGGCGTGGTATAGACGGTAACCTGTTTTACAGTCTTGCCGGCTTTTTCAGCCCTGGCCACATAAACGGCATTCTCAAATAAACCTTTGTAATAACTCTGATCATGTGCCCCTTTATATGCATTCTTCAGATCTTTCCCTTTAAATTCCACGAGGGAAGGGGCGGATGTTATGGAATAAGCCTGGTGAATGTCCCGAACCCTGTTTACATCTGCCGTGAAGATGCCAATGTCAGATACATCTTCAGCTGCCGCTGCCAGATTTTTATAAGCTTTGTCACTCTGTTCTGATCCCTGTTTGAAAATCAGTAAAAATGATCTTTTTTCTTTTCCAATCATTTGCTGTAATTCCTGTAAGGAATTCACTTCCATTATTTTCATCTGGATACAATTATAGTATATAAAAATATACAGATACGTATACATTTCTTGTGCCACAGGGCGAAGGTGGAATTATTGTCAGTTTATTGGTAAAGTTGTCAGGCAGGAATATCAGGGATAACCCCGTTTTTTAAACAGCCTGGTGGAAAAGATGGTGAGTAAAAGCAGGTAGGAAAGACCGATTGCATAAATTATGGCAAATGGAAAAGCCTGGAATCAAGGATCAAATATTTTTAAAATCCAGTAGTATGGCAGTATTCAGAGGATGTATTCCCGGCCGCCCCCCAAAATATAAGTCAGTACAGGTATCATAAACAAAAAGTCCACTCCCTTCATCCAGGCTGTCCCAACAATCTTGTTGGAAACAAACACCGTGATAATCAAACAACTTACAGGGGATACCATGGCTGCCGGGATGGAAACCACGAGCATCTTTCCCATCGACCATTCTGTCAGATGCCCGGAAGGCGATAAAATATGCCAGTCCCAGCCAGATTGGCAGGTATATCACGGCAAATGTGATCGGTCCGGCAGGAACTGTATAATAAAAAGAAGCCCAGAGCAGGTCAAGAAGCGCCTGCGTCGGGATGGCAGAGAATCCAGCTGCTGGCAAGTCTGAAAAAATTCAAGAGTGAAGGCACAAAGGATATCAGGAAAAATGGGATGATAATGACAAACTGGTTCATGGATTTGATCCTGGACACCCCTATGAATCAGATCATTACCGGATCGGGAAAAATGATAACAACCAGAACCTTGTCGAATCCGTCCTTGGCCAGTAATTTAAAAAACCAGCATACAGGCAACCATAATAAAGGTGGCCACTGTGATGATCACCCTGCCGAATATCCTTTCAGCAATCCGGTGAGAATTTTCTGGGTGGTACTACTCACGGCTCCCGATGGCCCCCAAAATCCGAATATTTCGCCCGGAAGGATCTCAAATGTCAGGTTTTTAGCAGCAAAGTATTGGCTGCAGGGATAGCGAAAAGTGAGATTATCTGCCTTGATCATTGCCCTTAAGATTTTCAAGTAAAAGCATGATGGATTTTCTGTAAGTCCGGCCCACAGGGATCTCCTTATCCTTCACAATCACCGAATGGCTGGTCCACGAATCCAACCTGTGTATGGGTACGATATAAGAACGGTGTACCCTGATAAATTCCTCCCCGGACAGTATATCCTCCAGGTTCTTCATGGTTTGACGGGTTACCAGCCGGCCATTGTCGGTATGTATCCTGACATAATCTTTCAGTCCTTCTATAAATAAAATGCTTGAAGTGTTAACCCGGTAATTCTTTTTATCCGAATAGATGGTAATGGATTTGGCCGGGGATTTTGATATCGGGGGTTCTGTCACGGATTTTTGGAGGGTCCTGTCATGATATCTGTTGATTGACCTGATCAGTCTTTCAAGGGAGATGGGTTTGACCAGGTAGTCGATCACATCCAGTTCAAAGGCTTCCACTGCATATTCCCGGTAGGCAGTAGTGAAAATGACTTTGGGAGGATGGCTGAGGGATTTAAGCATTTCAATACCTGTAAGCTCCGGCATCTGTATATCCAGCAGCAGCAGGTCAATTTTCCTGGCATGGATCACCTGCAGGGCTTCCACTGCATTCTGGCATTTGCCGATGATCTCCAGTTCCGGGATCTTCTGCATCAGGGATTCCAGGGCATCCAGTGCCAGGGGTTCATCATCCACAAGCAGGCATTTGATCTTCATCGTTTATCTCAAGATTGTCAGTTTCAGTTGTACAGAATAAATGTCTTTTTTGTCAAGCATTTCCAGTGAATACCTGTCCTTGTATAGTATTTCAAGCCTTCTTTTCAGGTTCTCGAGCCCGATCCCGCCCTGGACACCTTCCTTTGGGCGGGCTGCCGGTTTGGAGTTTTCAACAAGAAAAATAATACTTCTGTTCGATATTTCCAGATGGATTTTAAGCCAGACCTTGTTCCTTGACTGGCTGATCCCGTGTTTGAATGCATTTTCGACAAAGGGAAGCAGGAGAATGGGTGCGATCTTAATATGCCCGGTATCTCCCTTTCTGACAAATGATGCCTGCAACCTGTCACCGTACCGAAGTTTTTCCAGCTCCATGTAGTGGTCGATAAGCTGAATTTCCTTTGCCAGGGGGACCAGCTCATTCTTGCCATGATAGATAAGGTAATCGAGCAATTCAGAGAGTTTGATTATGGCATCCGGAGCCTGCTCGGATTTCTGCAGGGCCAGGGCGTAAATATTGTTCAGCGTATTGAACAGGAAATGGGGATGGATCTGTGATTTTAACAGCTTTAACTCGGCTTCGACCTTATCCTTAAGGGCAGCCTGTTTTCGCTGCTGTTCATAGAACCAGTATTCGGTCAGTTTAATTCCTGCGGAAAGGAAAACGATAAAATAAGTGCCTGCAAGCAGAGAGTAAATATCACGCGTGTTATAATCGAGCATAAGCAACTGGAATTTTTCAACATGAACAAGGAACAACATCACCGTTATCAGCTCCAGGTCAAGCGAGGCGATGATGGTAAAGATCAGGTAGATGATGAATAATCCATACCTTCCCTTGAAAAGGTATTGGGGAATCAGGTAAAGGATGATCCAGTAGGCAACACCGGCGGTAATCAAAAGGATAATAAAACTGTAATACATACTGTACCGGTTCAGGAGTTCTCCATAACCGAAAAAAAGGTTCAGGAAAAACCAGGCCAGTATCCAGTACCCAAGGTGTATTGATACCTTGAACCATCTTTTTTCTGCATATTTTGTAGCCAGCTTACTCATACCGGGTAATCAGCGGAACTTTAAAATTACAATTAATTGTACAGTGGATGTATGATACAGAAATAATTTCGATGCATGGTTAAATTCTGTCGATCATTGGCCGTATCATACGACCGGTGCTGCCTGATATCTCCAGCAGGCTGTTTGTATACAGGATCAGCCTGCCGGTCTAAATTTGTGGTTTTTTAACTTGAGCCGGCATAGATTTATTTTATTTAAATTTAAACTCATTATCATGAAAACACTAAGTGAATCTATGCAGATGTACGGGGGGGTCTTCCTCTGGGTCCAGATCCTTGTCATTTTGCTCATGCTGGTTATGGCAGTTATCAAATTCCGTCAGTATTACGGCCATGTAAACCTGGCCTCCCTGCCTTTTCACAAATCTCACCATGCCATCCTTTTCTTAGGAATCTTCAACCTGATCTGGGGTATGTTTACACAAGTACTCGGTTTTGTGCAGGCGCTGAATGCCATCATCGCTGCTGCAGATGTTTCACCTGCCCTGATCATGGAAGGGTTGAAGAATTCCTTTGTCAGTCCATTGATCGGCCTGATGTCCCTCCTGGTCGGGGCCCTTCTATGGGCCATCCTCCAGGGCCGGTATACAAGCATGACAAGGTAAAAGCGACAGCCCCTGTTACCGATTGGTAAAGCCGGAAGTGAAAGGCCTTGATTTGTTGGTAAAAAGCGTGTATATTTCTGTAAAATAACAAGCCATGAAAACAATCCAGATCTTCTTCCTTGCCTTGCTGATAAGCTCCTGCATGCAACAGGGGTCTCAGGGACCTGAAAAGGGCTCCGTTCTCTCGGCTGACCAGACGGAAATAAGCTATACCCTTTATGGGGATGGTAAAACGGCGCTGGTATTCGTTCATTGCTGGTGTTGTGACCAGGGGTACTGGAGAGAGCAGGTCGATACTTTCTCACAGGATTATAAGGTAGTAACCATAGACCTGGCGGGACATGGAAAGTCAGGAACGGGCAGAGATGATTATACTCTGCAGGCCTTTGGCATGGATGTGGCAAGCGTGGTAAAACACCTTGAACTGAACAGGATCATACTGATCGGCCATTCCCTGGGCGGCGGTGTGATCCTGGCTGCAGCACATCAATTGAAGGAACAGACCCTGGCCCTGATCGGGGTGGATACCTATCAGGGGTTTTTATATGAGCTGTCAGATTCCGTGATAAGGCAGTTTATTCAGCCCTTCAGACAGGATTTCTATAATACTACCATTGGATTTGTGCATGGAATGTTCCCTCCCGGTGCGGATAGTTTACTGGTAATGGAAATTGCAGAAGACCTGGCTCAGGGACCGGCAGAGGTGGCTTTATCAGCCATGATCAACAATATCTCCACGGATCCGGTTGACCTGCTTGAGGGACTGGATATCCCCATTTATTCCATCAATTCAAGGATGTTCCCCGTTGATGTTGAAGCCAACCGTGAACTGTATCCTGATTTCGAAGTAAGGTTTATGGAAGGGGTTGGGCATTTTATTCAACTGGAAGATCCTTTAAATTTTAACCGGGAATTAGACAAGATTCTAAAAGAGATTATTTGATAGATTTTTTATAGCACTGATATGCATACCAGGGAATGAAAAGTAGGGCAAAGAGGAACAAACCCCCTGTGATGATCAGTTCCGCGCCCGAAAGGTTGAGTTGCCTGAACATTAGGCCTGCCATGGGGAGAAAGCAAAAAACAGCGCCTACAATATACATGATCTGTTTATTGAGTGTATAAAAAATAATCAGGGAGGCAGCCAGTAAAAACAAGCTGAGTGCAAGAATATAATTGCTGTAGGATATCTGATGCAACATGAACAGGAGTCCCAGGATCAGTGTCATGATGGAAAGAGCGGAAGAAGCAAAAGCGGTTTTTCTCATAGCGGAACGCTGGCAGTGGTTAAAAATTGATGTACCTAAAAATAACATGAATTTTTAAAAAGAAAAACCGGCGCGGGCTGTCCCATTATAATTCCTTTAGTGATTAAGCTGATTATCTAATATTACAGGGCATTTGAAGCATTTTATTTATGCTTCTTGACTTTAACCCCGGAATTTACTATTTTTACATACCGACCGTCGGTATGTAAGTTGTTATGACCCGAAAAAAAGCAAAAGAAATTCGAACTGAGGAAATCGTTCAGGCAGCTGTCCAGGAATTCCTTGAAAGAGGCTACGAAGGGGCCTCCATGGACAACATTGCCAGGCGTGCTTCCCTCAGCAAGGGTGGTTTGTACCATCATTTCAGGAGCAAGGATGAGATCTTGATCTATGCCAACCAGAAATTATCGGTATCTGAAGAAGAAATTTTCCGGAGGGTATTGCTGAACCGGAGTATGGAAAAAGGGCTGAAGGAATTTATCTCAGAATACATAACCTACTGGGTGGACAACAGAGAAAACCTGAAATTTTATTTTTTGTCCATGGTTAAAGCGTTTGAAGATGAAAAATTGAGCGATCTCTACCGAAGATATGCTGAAGATGTTTTTGAAATGTTGGAATCAATGTTTGAAATGGGGATGCAGAACAGGGAGTTTCGTGAACATAATCCGTCAGGCCGAAGCATGGCACTGATTTCTGCCATCAATGGAATGCTGGGTTATATGATGCTTGGTGTTGGACCTTCGGGGACAGAGATCATCAGTTTTTTCCAAAAGATATTCATTGATGAGATATTGATCTGAATTGAACAATGATCTGAACAAACGGGAGACAGTCCTGGAAATCAGGAACCTTGTCAGGTATTACGGGGACTTACTGGCCGTAGACAACCTTACCCTTCAGGTAAGAAAAGGTGAGGTATTTGGATTCCTTGGGCCTAATGGGGCTGGCAAAACCACTTCCATACGGATGATGTGCGGACTGTTAAGGCCCACTTCAGGGGAGGTATTGATAAACGGAGAGAGGATCAGTAATGCAGTTAGCCGGTCCCACCGCCCGAGAGTGGGCATCTGTCCGCAGGAAATCATACTCTGGAACAAACTGACATGCTATGAGCAACTGGTTTTCATGGGAAGGATGTATGATATTCCGGGAAAAACAGCGAGGGACAGGGCAGATTTGTTACTTGACCAGATCGGACTCAGGGAAAAGAGGAACAAACTGGCCTCGACCCTGTCCGGAGGCATGAAGCGGCGATTGAATGTCATCATGGCCATCATTCATGAACCGGAAATAGTTGTTTTCGACGAGCCTGAAGCCGGGCTCGATCCCCAGAGCCGGGTGATGGTCAGGGATTTTATCCAGCAAACATCAGCCGAAAGGACCGTCATATTCACCACCCATAATATGGATGAGGCCGAGAGGATCTCAGACAGGGTCGCCATTATTGACAGGGGGAAGCTTTTGCAGCTTGATACGCCCGGGCACTTAAAAAAATCGATCGGGGAAGGGGATATACTTGAACTTGAAATTCAGGTAACTAAAGGTAAATCTGCTGATTTAGTGGCTAATAAATTATATAAAGATGGATTCTCTTTGATGATGGCCGGAGACAAATGGATCATCAAAGGCATGGATCTGGTCCCCAAGATCCCCATGATCTACAAAATATTAAATAAGGAAGGAATTCAGGTAAGCAGCATGAATATGCGGGAGAATACACTGGAAGATGTTTTTATCCACCTGACAGGAAGGAGGCTCAGACAATGAGATGGTATTTTGTCTTCATAAAAAGCATCCGGGAACAGATCAGGGATTACTGGATCCTGCTGTTAACCATTTCCCTGGCCCCGTTCTTTGTATTCATGTATTACCTGATGGTGGAAACCGAAACGCCTGAATTCAATATCATACTGGTAAACCAGGATGAAGGGGCTTTTTTCTTCAACCACCCTTTAAACCTGGGTGATTCACTGATTTATTACATGCAACTGGTTTCAATGGACCAGGAGAAAGCCATGTTGCATTTTACTGAACAGGACAAGCGACTGGCCGGGATTGAATTGCTCCAGAAGGGAGAAGCAGATGTGATGGTTGTCTTTCCCCGGAAGTTGACAATGAAACTGTTGAACCCGGCCTATGATGACTCCACTAGAACGGTACTTGAGCTCGTGGGAGATGTAACGGACATACAGTATATCATCGGGGCCGTATGGTCGGAAGAACTGATCAACCAGTTTATCCGGGAGGCCTCGGGGATCTCACTGCCCATCGGATGGAAAGAAACCACCCTTGGGTATTCCGGACAAAGGACAGAATTTGAATTATATTTACCTGGCATCATGATCCTTGCGGTGATCATGATGATTTTTTCTGCTTCTGCTGCCATTGTGAGGGAGCCTGAAGCAAGAACCCTTGAAAGGCTGAAAATATCAAATCTCTCCGCCCTGGAATTCCTGGGCGGGGTATCCCTGATCCAGGTCATCATTGCCATTGTATCCCTGTTGCTGACCATAGGGGTTGGGGTCTTTCTGGGTTATACCCTGCTTCCGGGTACCTTCTGGTTTATCCTTCTGGTGGCTTTTCTTACCAGCTTGTCGATGATTACATTCAGCCTTATTGTTGCCGCTATCTGCCGTTCCATAAAGGATGTGGCCATCATTGGCACATTCCCCTTATTTATTCTCATGTTCTTTACGGGTGCTGCCTTTCCGATAAGTGGCGGCAAACTTTTTACACTCGCCGGAAAACCGTTCCATATCAATGATATTCTTTCACCCACCTGGGCCGTTGATGCCCTGAACAAAGTGCTAGTAAAAGGACAGGAGATCAGGGAAACCATCTCAGACCTGGCAATGATCCTGGTATTGACCCTGGCCTATTTTATCATCGGGGTATGGGCATTCAGGCGCAGGCATATGCGTGCAGCATGACTTTATTGAAGCAAAACGAAACAAAATCAACCAAGTTTACATAAAAACAGTTATGATGAAAAAAAATCCCCTGAAAAGTTTATTTGCTTTACTATTGATCGCCTCAGCGATGACAGCCTGCGGAAAGGTTGACGAATGCAAATCATGCAGCAAGGTTACCTACCAGGATGGCAATGAGATCAGCAGGACCCCGGGCGTTGTGTATTGTGGTGATGAGCTGGCCGAAAAAGAAAACACGCCCCCGGTTACCATACTGGGAGTAACCACCGTGTGGGAATGTAATTGATCACATCAGACACGCACACCGATCACGGTAACATCATCGATCTGCTCAATATCCTTTCTCCATTCTTCAAAGATCCTGTCCAGTTCTGCTCCCTGCTGATACATGGTTTTTGCCTGCAGGTTCCCAAGTGTTTTTTTAAAATT
>SMTZ1_10006841_pt2 | contig 11480 bp, 12 predicted proteins | sample DeeMarSWOR136_30_FD_25667 | JGI IMG/M metagenome (IMG submission 25667)
CCAATGACCTGCCGCAGGACAGCGTGCCTGATCTTCTCGTCTTGGTCACAATGGTTGGAGTGGACAACTCGTACTACGTGTGGTATCCGGGCTGGGGCTACTGGGGTTGGTGGCCGGGCTGGGGCTATTGGCCTGGTTACGGACCGGGCTGGGGATGGGGATATCCTGGCTACGTTGGCAGAGTGACCTATGAGACCGGTACCGTGTTCGTTGACATGATCGATCCCAATGACCCCGCGCCTGCTGTAGAACCACCGGAGATCCCTGTCGTTTGGACCGGAGCCCTGCGGGGAATCCTCTCGGGTGGTGCGGCGACGGCCGCGACTCGCATAGTGGACGGGCTCAATCAGGCGTTCGACCAGTCACCGTACTTGGGACGTAACTGAGGGAGAATACAGCCATGGGAAAAACATTGAGGGTGGTTGCAGCGGCGCTGTTTCTCACTCTGTTACTGAGTGGTGAGGGACGTGCCCAGCAGCAGTGGTTCTGGGGCTTCGAGTACATGGTGTCGTCGCCTACTGGGGAAACCAAGGACTTCGTCAGCGATTTCAGTTGGCGCAACATCGGCATCGAAGGCCGGAACATGGTCAAGGACAACGTATCGGTCGGCTTGTACTTCGGCTGGAACGTGTTTGCTGAGAAGACCGACAGCCTCATCCAATTCGATGAGGCCACTACGGTCAGCGGAGTGCAGTTCCGCTACGTCAACGCATTCCCGATCATGGCCACCGCGCATTACTACTTCGGCAGGCGCCGCAGTGTCAGGCCTTACGTAGGTGCCGGCGTGGGAACCTATTACGCAGAGAACCGGCTCGAGATCGGCGCGGTAGCGTTCCAGACCAGGAACTGGCATCTGGGTGTGGCGCCGGAGGTGGGCCTCATTATTCCGGTCAATTGGAACGCCAGGGCCTTGCTCAACGCGCGTTACAACTACGGGCTCAAAGCTGGCGGTACCAAGCTGAGTTACTTCACATTCGGGGTCGGGATCGGCTGGATGTGACGACCCGGCGGCCGCAGCGTCCCACGGACCGGCGGCCAAGGGTGAGCAACTGGGAGCCCGGCCATCGAGCCGGGCTTCTTGCTCCAACGGACCCGAGAACCCGCCTGGGTTGGTCGGTCGTCGGAGCTTCGACCGCCGTGACCATCCGGAATTGACATCCCCCTGCCGCCAGACGAGGTTCCTGCCTGGCAAATTCGGGTCCTTGGCGGCCGGATCGAGTGGGTGCCGTCCGGACAACGCCGGTCTGAGCGTGCCGTGAGGCGACCGAAGGCCGGCGGCGAACTCTCAAGTATTCGTAAGACTGAGCGAGGAAGCATGCAGATGAAGACACTGTTGAATCTTGGCGCGGCAGCGGTGGCCGTGTCGCTGGCTGGCTGCTCGGGCGGCCTGCACATCAAGACCGACTACAACCCGGGTGCAGTGCCCGAGATGCAGGCGTACCGGACATACAGCTGGCTGCCCGAGCCTGCAGGAGGTCGGGGGGCGGATACGCGGGTCAATAACCCGATTACGATCCAGCGGATCGTCACCGCGATCGAGACCGCGCTCGCAGCCAGAGGATACGACAAGGTAGCTTCGGGCGGCGACTTCAAAGTCGGCTGGCATGGTGCGGTCAACAGCCAGACCAACTACGTGACTTACAACGACTACTACGGCTATGGCTGGGGGACCACGACCTCCCGCACGTCGGCCTATACCGTCGATCAGGGAACCCTGATCATCGACATCGTGGACGCGCCGTCCAACGAGCTCGTGTGGCGCGGGACTGCGCAGGCCGAGGTCGGCAGGGCGGCGCCCGACCCGGAGCGGCGGCAGCAGCAGCTCAATGACGTGTGCGAGCGGGTGCTGGCCAGTTTCCCACCGCGAGGGTGAACGGAGTAAGGCAAGTGACCGCCGTCCGAGCGACGGCGGCTCGTGCCGCACGACGGTGAAGGAATCGGCCCCCGCGGCAACCCCCGGGGGCCTCAAAGTCCGGTAGCCGAGACGCCACCGGTATGACGGATAGGAGATGCAGAATGAACGCTACCGCCTGCAGAGCGACGATGCTGACGCTGCTCTGCGCGACGTTGCTGGGAGTGCCGCTGCGAGCCCAGGTTGTGATCCCGTACCAGGACGAGAACTGGCATCTGAATGTCACGCCCTTTGCGATGCTCAACGGGATCAACGGTGTGGTGAAGGCGGGCGGGGAGACGGTGGATCTCGACGCGACCAGCCTGAATGCAGTTCAGTTCGGCCTGCACCTCGCAGTCCTCAAGAACGCTTGGATCATCGAGGCCGAAGGCAGCTATCTGAAGTACGGCCTGGAGGGCGAGATCTCGGACGGGACTCCTGCTCAACTGGACTTGACCCAATCGATGGGAGAGGCCGCGGTCGGCTATTCCTTCGGGACGCAGCAGAGGTCGTTCGCCGTGCTAGGCGGAGTTCATTACCTCAGGGTCAAAGGGGAGACAACGGTCCAGGGGCAGCCGGAGTCAGGTAGCCGGAGCATTTGGGATCCCTATGTGGGGCTGCGGTTCTTTTGGGAGCTGTATCAGGGGCTGCCGATCGTTCTCCGGGCCGACGTGGGCGGATTGCAGATCAGTGACGTCGACTTGTCCTGGCGCGTGACCGTCGGAGCGGGCTACCGCTTCTCGAACCGGATCGCGGTTGACGGCGGCTGGCGCTGGTTCGAAATCCAATACAAGACCGACTCCACCGCCGACCAGGGCATCTATGACGTGAGGCAGAACGGGCCGTTCATCGCTCTGACATTCGGGATCTGAGACCGCCGATCGCGGTGGACCGCTGGTCCTGCGGATCCGCAATGACCGTCGGACCGCTGGACTTCGGGCCTGGTGAGCCCAGTGGAAACTAGCTGCACAATGGAGGTGGCTCGCGCTTACAAGGTTCTGGGTCTCTACCCTGGGGCATCCAAGGACGAGGTCAAACGCGCCTACCGAGATCTGGCCCAGGTGTGGCATCCGGACCGTTTCGAGCACAACGAGCGTCTGGCCCAGAAGGCTCAGAGAAACTTGAAGCGGATCAACGAAGCCTTCGCGCTGCTCAAGGATCACGAACCGACCCCTGAGGAGCTTTCCTCCAGCCGCCTCAATCAGACGTTTAGCGCGGTCCGGGATCTGGGGGACATGCTCGCTACCAGAATACCTGGTATGGGTGCGAGCCCGCGCCGGCGCCCCGGCCAGCCACACGTGGTGCTGGGCCTAGGAGAGATTGAGCGAACCGGAGTGGTACGTCGCCGCCGGAAGAAGCGTTCCCGGGCCTGGATCTTCTGGCTGGTGGCGGCCGTAGTGATCGTTGCGGGCATCACGATGCTCCTTTAGCAGGGAGCGGAAAGACCGCCGGGAAGCCGTATGAAGAAAGCCGCCAAACTACTGATAGTGTTGCTGGTACTGGCCGTGGTGGTGGCTCTGGTCAAGTACCGCACCCTGAGCCCCTGCGGTATGCTTAAGAAAGAGTGGGTCGAGCGGGCGAGAGAGCAGGTGGAGGAAGCGAGTGAACGGGCGCGGGGCGCCGCCGAAGAATTGGGGGGCCGTGCCGAGCGCATCGCCGACGACCTCGGCGAATCGTTGGAGGAGACGGCCAAGGAGGTCGCGGAATCGCTGGCTGAAACCGCTGCTGACGAGAAATCGTTGGGGGAGTGTGTGGTGGAGTTGTGGGAGATGAAGGTTGGCAAACGGTGAGGGGACACCGCGCTTACACCATTTGAGCAATTGCAGTATCTAAACCTTCGGAAACGGGAACAGAATCTGGAGCGAGCACAATGAGCCCCAAGTCATACATAATCCCCCTGGCGATTGTGGCGGCCGGTGTGGGTTGGATGGTGTCCAAGCCGATTCGAGAGAAGAGCGACAGCGTAACGGTCAATGTCGTGCGGGCCTCGGTTGCGGTGGACGAATGGTGTAAGGAGAATGCTCCAAGAAGCAGCGGCTGGTATTGTGAGGTCCGCGAGTTCACGATGCCGACCGGCGCGGTGACCGGACTCGACGCGAGTCCCAACGGAGGCATCCAGGTCGAAGGCTGGGATAAGAGCGAGGTACAGGTTCGGGCCAAGATAGAGGGAAGGGCTCGGACAAATGACCTGGCCCGCAAAATGGTCGAGGCGGTGTCTCTGGCGACCGCGGATGACATGCTGCGTGCCAGTGGTCCTAGGTCCGGTCGTGGTGAGTCTTGGTCCGTGAGTTATCGAGCCATGGTGCCGACGCAATCTGATCTCGCTCTGCGCGCGATGAACGGCGGGATAAAGGTCTCGCAAGTGCTGGGGGATATCGAAGTTCGCACCACTAATGGCGAGATCAGCCTGCAGGGCGTTGGAGGTGATGTGCGGGGCGGCACGACCAACGGCAGCGTCCGTGTGGAGCTGGCTGGTGATGCGTGGGACGGCGAAGGTGTCGACATCAGAACAACGAACGGATCGGTCGATCTGTACATTCCGTCCCAATACAATGGCGTGCTCGAAGCCGCCACCACCAATGGCCGTATCGATGTCGATTTCCCGATCACCGTGACTGGCAAGATCGGGCGGCGCCTGCACACGGAGTTGGGTAACGGCGGTGCCACGATCAGCGCGACGACGACGAACGGGTCGGTGAGAATCAGAAAGCGGTAGCAGCTAGAGCGCCGGGCTTCCCGTTATCCCGGGACCCCGGCGCACCCGCCGACCCGCCGGTCACGGCGGTGCGCTGTACTACGTGCCATCTAAGCCTAGCTCCCTGCGCCGGTTAGTTCCTTACTGCGTCCCCAGGCAACCGCGACACCACGATCCAAGCCACGAACATCACAGTCGCGGCGGCCAAGAATGCGGCGGTGGGTGACACCAGATCGTACAGTTCGCCGAAGGCGAACGGGCCCGATAAGCGACCCAGCGAAGACAGGGCCTGTGCCGCACCGAGCATCGCCCCCTGTTCGCTGACACCTGCCATCGTCGATATCATTCCCATCAGGCCCGGGGCGATGATACTGTTGGCGAATGCCAGGGCGAAGCTGAGCGCATATAACATCAGCGTGCTGGTGGCGAATGGAGTGAGCGCTATGGGTATCGCCATGCCGATCGTTCCAACCACGATCAGCCTGAAGTCGCCGAATCGCCGTGACAACTTGCCGAAGAAATAGCCCTGCACCGAGACCGCTGCCACCCCGATGAGCGTGAAATACAGCGCCAGTTGACTCTCCGCCCATCCGAAGTTTGCGCCGGCGAACAACGGGAACGAGACGATGAACCCGGAAAACGCCAGCGGCAGCAACCCGAATACCGCGAACAGGCCTCTGAGTAGCGGATCTTTCAATCCCTTGGCGATGTGCTCGACATCGAGCAGCGGGCGCCGGGCGCGTAGCTCCTTGTGCAGCGATTCCTTGAGCAGCAGGAACGCTGAAGCGAAGTTCACGATGCAAAGCCCTGCAGCTGCCACTCCCGCACCCACGGGACCGTGGAAGTGCCCTGCAATTCCACCGAGTGCGGGACCCACTATGAAACCGAGCCCAAAGGCAGCGCCGATCAGGCCCATCCCGCGGGACCGCTCGCTCGGCGCGGTGATGTCGGCCATGTAGGCCTGAGCGACGGAGATGTTGCCGGCGGCGGATCCGGATACCATCCGGGCGAGCAACAGCACCGCGTATGACTGCGCGGCCGCAAACATCAGATAGCCGAGGGCTGCAACGAAGATCGTGGCGAGCAGCACCGGCCTGCGCCCGATACGGTCCGATAAGCGACCCAGTAGCATGGTGGCGCCGAACTGCATCAGCGAGAAGATGCCGATCAGCGCACCGTATCCGAAGCCGCCGGCACCCAACTCCTGGGCGTAATAGGGGATCACGGGCAGAATGATCCCGAACCCGGCAAAGTCGATGAAGACTGTCAGGAAGATGACGCCGAAGCGCGAGCGGGTGGAGGGCATGCGGCGGAATCTAGCTCAGCTGTGCGGAATCGTCTGAGCAGTCCGCTCTGCTCCCCGCTCCCCGCTCCCTGCTCCCTCTAGAACCGGAAGAACCGCCGTCCTCCGCCGAAGTCCATCCGCGGATTCACGATGTTGGCGAATTTGGACCCGAAGCGGTAGCTGAACCCCACGCCAATGTCGAACCGGTATTCAGTTTCGCGCTCGCGCCGCCGCAGCAGAATCTCTTCCTCCGTCAGATCTTCCACCGGTAGGTAGAACTGATCCTTGATCCGGTCGAAGCTCCCGAACACATCGAAGCTAAGGCCGCGGAACAGGCGGTACTCGAGATTCAGATTGGTGTTGATGCGGTGCGTCTTGGGATCGTGCAGGTACTGGATGCCCTCCACCGATCCGAATATCTCGCCCCAGGGCTGCTGGATGGCGGCTGCGATCAAGAGACTGTGCCGCGGCAGAATCTCTTTCATCTTGCCCTCGACAGTCTCGAGTTGGTAGTTGTAGGCCCCCACCTCCAGCGAATACCGGAACGTGATTGAGCGACGGGTGGATTCGTGGTAGGGAAATATGTCGTACTCGACGGCGGGTCCGGCCGAGACTGCCAAGTCACGATTGCGGAAGGTTGACCGGTTCGCGTTGGCTCTGCCACCCATGGACCAGTGGTCTCCCAAGCTCCAGACCATCAGCAGGTTGGCGGTGTAGTCCTCGGACGTGTTTATGTAGGTCTCTTCCTCGTCCTCGTACTCGAACTCGTCACGATTGTAGCGGCCCGACAAGCTGAAGTTGATCTTCAGTGCTTCCGAAACCCGATCGGCGTTGGCAGAACCCCTGATCGAGAAGCCGTTCTCCTGCTGTTGGGCCTCTACCGACCCGTTGCCGCTGAATCGGAACACCCAGAGATTCCATGGGTCATCCTCCTCGCGCTGTATGACCCTGGTCTCGGGTGCGTGGTACACGACCTCGAGCCGGGGAGCGACTGGGCTGGTCTCCACGAACTGTACCAGACCCAGCGCGATGGTCTTGGTCAAGCCATTGCGTACTTCCGTATCGGTATCGGTGTTCGCCGAGGTGTACAGCAGCGATTTTTGGGTCCCCGCGAAATTCCGCCGACCGATGAAATCCACCGTGTAGGTGAGACCCCCGCCGCCCGTGCGCTGTGATGTGATCAGCACGTGGACGTCGGAGTCCTCTCGGTCTCGCACCCAGTTGACCCAGGTGATCTCGCGGCGGAAGTGATCGAAATCGCAGTTGGGCGCGTTGCAATCCTCGAAAACGTAGAGCCCATTCAGCGTCGTATCCGCTGCGGCTTCTTGACCGTTAGCATCGGTCCATGTGATTAGCGCACATGCTGCCAGTACCAGCGTGACGTTCAACGGATGAAGATTCATTCTCGGTTTCTCCGAGGCCGTAACTCGGCCAGTCGTGTACTCTGATCTGCCCTAGCCAAGCTGTTGGCCTACGGTGGCGTGGTTAGAATCATGCATGGAGTCGGTACCCCACCTTGCGCACGGTGAGTATGTGTTGCGGCTTGGCGGGATCTTGCTCCAGCTTGCGACGCAACTCGGCGATATGCATGTCGACGGTTCTCGTCATTACATCGGCTTCGTATTGCCAAACTTCCTTCAATAGCTCGTCGCGAGTGGCGACAGCCCCCCTCCGTTCGATCAAGGCAAGCAGTAGATCGTACTCCTTGGGTGTGAGTGACACCGCGTTCCCGCTGCGCAGCACGGAATGGGAGGCAGGATCGACCTCCACGGCGCCGAACCGCTCGATCTGGGTTTGACGTGCGCCACTATCACCGTCGGACAGTGGACGGCGCAGCAACGCCCTGACCCGGGCGAGCAGCTCCAGAGTACCGAATGGCTTAGTGACGTAGTCGTCGGCACCCCAGTCCAGCCCCAGCACCTTGTCCGCCTCTTCGGCCCGGGCAGTGAGTATCAACACAGGCATCTTTAGTCCTGTGCGACGCGCCTCCCTGAGGAGTGCGTAGCCGTCCAATTCGGGCAGCATCAGGTCGAGCAGAATCAAGTCCGGATCGGAGTGCTGGGCCCGCCTGAGACCGGTACGACCATCATACGCCAGTTCGACTTCGTACCCCTCGGTCTCCAGTGTCTTCTGCAGGCCGAACGCGAGGTCCGCGTTGTCCTCTACCACGAGTATCTTGGTCATGCTCTCATCGCGGGTGGTACAGCTGTATCGGCCCGCACCGATGTCTCGGCGCCGGGCATCTCCACTGTGAATCTGGCACCACCGCCAGGGGCGTCCTCGACCCAGACCTTGCCGCCGTGCAGTGCAACCAGTTCGTCGACGACCGCCAACCCAATCCCGGTTCCGGCGACGCTCTCCTTGGTGTGATGGATCAGGCGTTTGTACGGCTGCCAGATGCGATGCCGCTCGTGGACCGGAATGCCCGGTCCCTCGTCCTGCACCGAGATGCGCAGCTCTTGTCCCTTGCGAGCGGCAGTGATGGTGATCGTCTGACCGGTCGGTCCGTATTTTACGGCGTTGTCGAGCAGGTTCAGCAGCATCTGACTCACCGCGTCACGGTCTGCCCTGACGGTCAGACCATCTTCAACGCGCGCATCAATCGATACATCCTGTGAAATGGCGAGCGGCCCAAACGCTTCAATCACCTCACGCACCGTCTTGGCGACATTGAGTCGCTCGATCCTGAGTCCCGCACTCGCCCGTCCCGAGCGGGAGAACCGCAGGATATTCTCCACCAGGTGTGTCAGTCGTCGCGCCTCGCGGTTGATGACGCCGATCGAGCGAGCGCGTTCCGACTCTGATTGCATCCTCCCGCCCTCGAGCAGCTCGGCGAACATGCGGATCTGTGCCAGCGGCGTGCGCAATTCATGGGAGACGCCCGACACGAAATCTTCGCGCATCCGGGCCAATTGGTGCTCCCGTCGCAGCTGAAACAGCGCCGCGGCTCCGACACCCAAGGTGAGCAACAACAGCACGACGATGAGAGGAAGTCGCGAGCGAGGTAGTCCGCCGATGATCAGGTGGCTCGCCACGTCGGGCCTGACAGCAGCCTCCACGAACAAGCCAGCATAATCGCTGCCGATCGAGTCGCGCACTGCGTAAACCGTCGGGTAAGGAACGCTCGACTCGAATGCGACTGCTTCATCTCTCGTGCGCACGGCCACGGAGAGCAAGGAATCGTTGGATGCCTCACCCGCGATTGCCGGGGGCAGCAGCGGCCGCTCCGTGAACCACCGCGTGAACAGCTCCTCATACGCGTCGGCGTTGGTGACGAAACCGAAGATCCCCTGGGCAGCGCCGCTGCGATCGTATACGACGGTGTACGCCGTCAGAACTGGGGACTGGGAGAAGTCACCCAGCGGCACGGCGAACAGCCCGACCTGCACATCCTCCAGCGACCGCTGGTGCTCAATCAGGGCATACGCGATCGCAGTGAGTTGGGCGGGAGCGACTCGCTCGGGCAACACGACGACAGCACTATCTGCGAAGTCGACGCGAAAATAGGCCAGAGGGTCTCTCAGTGCCCGACACTGGCAGCGATAGATCCGGAGCGTGTGCTCGAGTTGCGGTCCTATTACGGTGGGTGACGGTAGCTCTCGGTAGCGTGTCCTGCGAGGAATATCATCGAACGCGCGCCACAGGAAGCGATCGAGGTTCTCGCGGGCCACGCGCGAGAACTCCCAGGCCGCCATGCTCGAATAGTTGCGCAATGCGCCGTCAACGGTCTCACGATGCGATCGGGCGGTGTCAATCGCGTGGTATCCCAACCCCAACGCCAACGCCAGGATCACGAGCAGAAATACCAGCATGAGCGATCGTGACGAGGGACGACGGCGGCGTCTCGGGGCTGCTGACATCCAATAATCCAGTTTACGGGGATACCGTGCGCTGGCGACGGTCGCGAGCGCGGCCAATCACGCTAACCATTGCTCTGATTACGGGCAACGAGTCTGTGTAGGAGTTGGGTCGGAACGAAGTAAGGATCGTGTAAAGTCGCAGCGCCCCGGTGTTGCGGCTGCCGCGTTCGCCTGACTGTCATAGCGGTCCAGTCGCAGCTTCCCTACGCCCCGGTGTCCCGGTTTCCCGTGTTCCTCACTTCCGGCAACGGCTATTCCGCTCCCTGCTCCACGCTACTCTTCACCCTGTACTCTGCACCCCGTACGTTATTCGACCCACCGCGTCTCTCCGTGGCTCATGATCCACATCCGATCAGGGGGCAGTCCGCGCTCGAGCCATGCAGCTCTGGCTCGTTCAGGGGGTTCGGTCATCGGCTCGTCGGTCAACTTGAAGGTGCCCCAGTGCATCGCCACCATGGAACAGCGTCGGTCCGAACCGCTCGTCAGCTCTATGTAGCTGTCGACGGCTTCTTCCGGATTGAGATGAACCGGCGCCATGAACCAACGCGGATCGTAGGCCCCGATAGGCATCATGATGACATCGAACGGGCCCAGCCGGGAGGCAATGGAGCCGAACTCCGGATGGCGGCCGGTGTCTCCCACGAAGTAGCAGCGGCGCCCCTCAAAAGCTGCCAGCCAGCCGCACCAGAGACTGCGGTTGCGGCGCATCCCACGACCCGAGAAGTGTTGTGCCGGCACGCAGTTAAAGCGCAGTTCCTCCACATGCGTTTCGGCCCACCAGTCCAGTTCGGCGATGTAACGGGGACCCAACTCACCCAGGAACGAGGCCAATCCCAAGGGCACCAGCCAGCGAGCTTCAGGATGAGCAGCCGCGATGCGCCGTATCGTACGTGCGTCCAGGTGATCGTAGTGGTCGTGCGAGAGCAGCACGACATCTATAGGCGGAAGGCGATCGAACGGAATGCCCGGTGGCATGTAGCGCTGTGGCCCGGCAAACTGCACCAGCGAGCAACGCTCACTCCATACCGGGTCGGTGAGCACGTTCATGCCGCCGATCTGAAGCAGGAAGGTCGCGTGACCCACCCACGTCAGCGACAGCCGGTCCTGTCCCGCGCGGGGAAGGCTGAACGCAGGCTCCGCCCGCGGGAACGAGTGGCGTGGGGTGCGGTCGATGCGCGGCTTGATGGAACGAGTAACGACCCAGCGCAATAGTCCGGTGAAGACCGGTCGCGGAGCCTGAGGCCAGGGATTGCGAAATCCCCCCTCCGGGTCGTGATGAACGGGCGGATTGTCAGGGTCAGTCATGGCGTGCCGCGCGCCGTCTGTCGTCACGTCGTCCTGACCGATGAGGTTTCAAGCTCCCGAAACCGTCTCCAGATAGAGCACGATCCGGGAGTACTGCTCCGGCGTCAGAGTCCTACCCTGGATCTCCTGCATGTGGTCCATCATGCGTCGCACCACTGCAACCCAATCCGCGGCGGAGTGAACCGTAGGGTCAGGTAACTCATGGCAGGTACTGCATGTGGCCGCGAAGAAGTCGCGACCGGGTCCCGCCGGAAGCGAGGTACTGACCCGCAGCGCATTGTCCTCCAGGTACTGCAGCATTACCTGTCGCTCGGCGGTGCTGGGCACCGGCAGTTGATACGTGTCCTTGAGCCGTTCCAGCCGGAGCCACATCCTGCGGATGTAGCGCGGCCAGTCGGTGGCCGAGTGTGACCCGGGCGAGGGTAGGCTGTGGCAGGCAACACA
>SMTZ1_10007732_pt1 | contig 11480 bp, 13 predicted proteins | sample DeeMarSWOR136_30_FD_25667 | JGI IMG/M metagenome (IMG submission 25667)
ATAATCCTAAAGACGTGCGTGGCATTATTTTTGAATCTGGATTTGGCAGTGTTTATAATATGATGACAAGATTATTTAGAGTACCAGTTCCGGACGAGACTCGTGAAGTCATTAAACAATATTCCAACGATACAAGAATAGAAAAATTTCAAAAGCCTACCTTGATAATTCACGGCACTATGGATTGGATTATCCCGAATAGCGAAGCTGAAGTAATTTATAATGCTCTACCCGCAGGAGTTGATAAAAAATTAATTATGATTGAGGGCGCGGGCCATAATAATATTTTTTCATTTCAAGACGAATATTTTGGTCCCTTAAAAGAATTTATTGAAAAATATAAATAATACAACCTGATTACTTTTCTTACATTTAATTTAATATTCATTTAACCCAATAACACATAAATAAAAAGAATTTTTGGAGGTTTTTTAGGCTGCAACTTCGGGTTTTACTTTTTATTCTGCCCGCATTCGTAATTGTAAGCTGCATTTTAATTTACATACTTTTTATTGATTTAGATGCTGTTTTTTTAGGAATTATTTTTCTTATTATTTTTATTTTCGTCGTGTTAACTTTGGTTAAAACAGGAGTACATTCACCTCAGAGCCACTTTGATAATATTTCAAAAAATTCTGTCGATATTCAAAAAGTGGAAATAACCTTTAAAGATGGCGTGAAATCAGCCGGAAATTTTTATCGTTCAATGGCAGAAACGATATCAACACCTAATGGGCGGAGATATCCCGAACCAAGACCCGCTATTATATTCTTTCATGGATTTTGGACTAAAAAGGAAATAAATGAGCTAAATTTAATACCTTTAGCACATATATGATGTCGAAGCTATTCTTGATTTAATCTGCTCTATTGAGGATGTTCGAAAAGGTTCCCTGTGCTGCATAGGGAAATCAATGGGGGGAACTTCTGTTCTAACCAAATGTTATCAAGACGAGAGAGTGGCGATGGTTATAGGAATGAGTGCACTGCATGATGTAGATGTTCTGCTTAAGTCAAAATTCCGCTTTCTTTCAGCTGGATGGTTCGTTAAACGCGAGATCTCTAAAGTAGATGATAAACGTGCATTAAAAACTGCTGCTCATTATTTTCTCAAACCGGATCCAGATTTTAATAAAGATCGCGTATTTTTAATCCATGCAAGAGAAGACAAGATTTTTCCACCATCCCTTACATTCAAATTGAACAAAGAACAAGCGCAAATCCCCGAGGATCATGCTATTTTATTAAATAATTGTGGTCATAATTTAGACGGCCAAGAATCATTAGTTTTCGGGATATTTCTCAATTGGATACTTGAAAATAAAGCCATGCGTTTTAAATAAAATAAATTAATTACTAGCTAACTAAACGCTGTGCTAAAATCTCAAAAACTTTTTCTACATTTAAACCAGTTTTTGAAGAAGTTTTAATATAATCTATCATATTCAACTTCTTTTTTTTAAGATTAGCGTAATAATCAGCCACCATCGAAAATTCTTTAAGATCATATTTTGTTGCTACTAAAACTATAGGTAATTTTTTATCATAGATTCTAAGAATTTGCGTCCATTTATCTATATTCACAAAACTCGTCCAATTTGTAGTATCGAAAAGTAATAGCGCACCTCGTGCCCCGGGGATATATTCTTTAACCATATGTCTAAACCTTTCTTGACCTCCGATATCCCAAATTTGAAGATGACATGATATATTATCTAAAACATTCACTTCCTTTAATAAAAAGTCAACTCCAACCGTCATAGTAGCAGTATCTATGAATTCTCCATTTACGAATCTATGTGTAAGCGTAGTTTTTCCTACACTCGAGTCTCCAGCAATAAGAGTTTTCAATAAAACTTGTTTTTTCATGAGAAGTTAAGTGAATTTTAAAAATTTACAAATTATAATTTATATCTAAATACTCTATTATAAAATTATATTTTCGCTAAATTTTATAAAAAATAAGTTTTTAATCATAATATTTATATTTTAAAAGCCAATCTACTGATTTAGTTTTAGGAATTAGGTAATGTGTTTATATCTTTTACCTGAATAAAAATTGGACTCCTAAAGTCTTTTTTTTCCTTTTTTTCATGAGAATATTAGGAATAAATTAATTTATAAGGTGGATATTAAATGGAAAAAAACAAAAAATTATATTTTTGCTTTTATTGTGGATCAATGATACCAGAGTACGATGATAAAAAAGGAGTGTGTCAGTACTGTGGTGTAAAATTGCGTTATAAAAAAAAGCCAAAGGAAAATATGGATTTAGTACATAGTTAAAAATTTTAAAAAAAAACAATTGAGTTCTAGTTATCTCAAGATTATTATAAGGGAAGATTAAAGGTATTTTTATTCACTTTAAGCGATGCATAATCAAGTGCAAAAGTCTATTAATTAAAACAGAGATAATACGAAAATATTATTTAGCTTTTATTGTATAAATTCCTTGAGCACAAAGCCATGCTATAATACCAAAAAAAGCTAACCATTCCGTAAAAATAGTCAATTCCCTGCTGAAATCAGGATATATACTCAATAGGAAATAAAATGATAAAAATAGAAAACTTAAAGGAGCCAATATAAATCCCGATATTGAAAGTTTTCTTGGAATTTCTTTGATTAAATATTCTGTAATTCCAAATAAAATCAAAACAAAAAAATTTCCAAAAAAGAACAATGTCGCACCTAACCTATGCAATTCAGGTTCTACATCAGCGGTAAAAACTACTACTAATATAGCGCCAACTGATGCAATCAAACCTGTTAATAATGATATTAAAGCTAATATTTGATTTCCTCCCCTCTTCTCTAAAAATCGCATCAAATAAAGAAAAAAGAAATCATAAAAAATTGTAGAAATAACCACTCCGGATTTATATACAATATCGGAGTTATTTGGTCCGTGTCCTAAATCACTAATATAATTCGAGAATAAATTAAAGCTTGGATCTACATGCATAAATAATATAACAGCAATTAATTTTGTTAGTAAAGAAATTCCAATTCCAACAAAAACAAAATAACTACCATTAAATTTTTCATAAAAATTGTCTACTTTTTCCATAATTTCATATATGTAATATTTTTTTAGAAAATTAAAATCTCAATTTTTAAACGGCTAAATAAAAATCGGTTATGTCATATTTAAGATTTTTCATAGCCAAAAGCATAGAAAAAAAGCTATAAGTTTACTAAAATAGAGTTTTATTACATCAAATTATTAATGGTTTTGCTAAATTCTTTAATCGCATTTGAAAATTCCTTCCTTAAAATGCTTTTATACAGTGGATCTCTTTTTTCAAATGGGATTGTTTCTTCTCCAGTATAAATATCCAATCGATCTCGACTTTCTATTAATTTTGAAAAAGGAAGGACTCTTATAAAAATATTCTTAGATTCAAGCAAAATGCTAACTGAGTTTTCAGATAAGTTTTTCCTCATTTCTTTTATTGATTCTAAACTCATTTTTTCTCTCACAGGAAAATTACTAAATTTTTAAGTTATAAGTCCCGTTAATTTGAACGCTTATTTTCATTTATCATATTCTTACAAATGCCTTAGTCTTATAATGATAAAATTAAATTTGAACTGATGTAATATCTCAATATCACGCAAATTAGCGTTAACTATACATAAAAGTGTAATTTATCTTTTAAAAAATCCAGAAATCAACAGTGTTTATTCATTAAAATAAGTAAATTTTTATGGACTAATCATAATAATCATAATACATTGGATTCGTAAAGTAACGAGTGAGGCACTTATTTTATAATTACGGTGTATTATGTATTATTATTTCTTTTTAATATCAATATCTTTCATCAAAATTCAGAATTCCTACCATTTGGGATTCCAGATCAGGTTATCGAAGTAGCAATAACCGGCATCAATCTGTTCCTTAAATTTAACTATAACTTAAATTAGTGAACCTACATACATTTATATATAAAGTTGACCATTTTATGATCATGATATGATCATAAAGTGACCATAAAAAAACTTAAAATTAGGAGTATAATAAATATGGCAAAAAGAGATAAATTTATTAAAATTATGTTAACTGAGAGAGAACTTAAGAAAATTAATAGATATGCCGGCTATGCTTTCCAATCCAAGTCAGAATTTATTCGATCAGCAATAAGGCGTAGGATAGCAGAGATTAATAATTCAATATACCCAAAATTACCACCATCAGATCCAGAAGTAGACACACGACATCTAAGAAGATCAGTTATGGGGGAATTAAGAGGTGCTTTAAATGAATTTAAAGATGGAGTACTTCTTGAAAAACCTGACGAGAGAGAGTTAAAAACACGAGAGGACGAGAAATTACAGAGAAAAGAAGAATTAGAGGAAATTAAGCAAGCATTAGAAAAGCAGGAATAATTTTTAAAATTAAATCCTAATGAATTATCTGTCTTCGTTTCATTTTTTATTTTCAGGGTAATATGTATTATTATTCTCTTAATATCAAAATTTCAGCATTTTAATCAAATTAAGTTAGAAATAAGCATTTTTTGTGTATATAGATATATTTATTTCGTATAACATTGATACTTAAATATCTTACCAGATTAGTGTAAATATTCTAAATAGGATTAATACATAATAACCACTTGGGAATATAGGTTATGAGAAAATCAAAAAAAAATGATTCAAAAAAGATGGATTGGGAAACTATGATCAAGAAAATGCTCGAAATTTTTCAGGATATTAATGATAGTGCTAAATTAATAGAAGAGAGTCTAAGAAAAATTCAACAGAACAATCCGAATTTAAAACTACCTAATTAATCTCTTTTCTTTACCTATATTTTAGCATTATACACTTCTAATAATAAAGGATTCCGTAATCTACCTCACTCTTATAATTTATAAATGATAATTTAATTTTCTAAACTTATGCCCCACTCAAAAGATCTCTTGTTGCGAAATCATCCTAGTTTTGAAGTATAACAATATTAATTATTATTACTCTAAAATTAAAACACTATACTTAAGCTAACCAAAAGGCAAAAATCCGATGAGTGGGTCATACTAGAAATTTTTTATTCCCATTAATCGTTCTAAATCATCTCCCGCATAGAGAAAAAGATCAGGATTTTCCTTTTGTATTACATTTCTTAAAATCGCTCAAGATTGGATTTTCCAATCGCTCCACGCTAAAATCTTCAAGTATTGTCTTTTTTCCCAATTATAAAACGAATAATGTAAAGTCATATTAATATTTAATATGATAAAAATGATGATTTCGTTAAAATCGCACTATGAGAGCTTTAGGAAGCATTGCTTGATTAATCAATACTTCTGAATAAAAATAAGGTTTTTAAATGAAAATATCTTATCTCCAAAAGGAAATCTCTGTAAGATAAAAAGTATAATATGATTTCTAATTTAAAAAGAAAAAGGGATTTAATGTGTTTAAGTTTGAAATTTCAAATCTAAAAAACATGAAGAAAGAAGTATATAAAATTTACGACGATATCAAGCTCCACTTATATATATTTGAACCTGAAAATCGAGAGCCTAATAACCTATTGTCTGTTATTGTGTTTTTTCATGGTGGCGGCCAAGATCCTTCTCAATTTTTCCCTCAATGTGAGTATTTCTCCAAACGAGGAATGATGGCCATTTCAGTAGAATATCGTGAATGGGTAAAACCCCCAATAGAGAGTATTATTGATGGTAAATCCGCTATTATTTGGATTCGGAACCATGCATTAAAGTTGGGAATAGACACGAACAGAATTGCCGCAGCTGGAGCGTCAGCAGGAGGCTTTGTAGCATTATGTACCATATTAATTAATGGTTATGAGTCAGATACCACTAATTCTTTAGTTAATTCAAAACCTACAGCTTTAGTGTTATTTAATCCGGTTGTTGATACAGTATCAAATCCAAAAATTGCTTACTATTTTAAAAAAAATCCAAAAGATCTATCTCCTATGCATCATATCAAAAAAGGGCTCCCTCCAATGATTATCTTTCATGGAACCAGAGATAATATTATCCCCATTAAACAAATTGAGGATTTTACTATAAAAGTGAAAAAATTAGGAAATATTTGTGAACTGGTTTCATTTGAGAGAAAAGGACACGGCTTTTTTAACTTTGGTGCGTACAAGAATAAACCATATAATGAGACAGTCCGCGCTACGGATAAATTTCTTTCAAATTTAGGGTACTTAAAAGGTGAACCGACAATATAAGAAAGAAAAATAATTTAGCAATTAATTATTCTAAGGAGTAAAACTTCGGGTTTCTGGCATAAAAGCTAGAGTTTTCATTATCTATATCATTTGAAGTACAACTGAGTCAATTCTTCAACGAGCTAATAGAATTGAAGGAATAATATTATCACTAGAAATTCTTAAAATTGTTAAAACTCAATGTTAAATTATGGAAAATTTTTTAGAAATTGCTAAAAATGCTTTTCCTCTGCTAAAGGGTGCTGAGATTCTTAAAGGAATTAAAAAGGAAGTTGAAATATTATGGGACAAATGGGGTATTCCGCATATATTTGCAAATTGTGCAGAGGATGCATATTTCTCTCAAGGTTATATTCATGCTCGACATCGTTTATTCCAAATGGAACTGTTTAGACGCGTAATAACCGGAGAACTTTCAGAGATAATAGGCAAAGATGCTCTCGATAGTGATAAACATTATAAAATAATTGGATTGCATAGATTGGCTAAAAAGAGTGCAAATAGAATTGGGGAGAATCAAGATTCCAATATATTTCGCTATTTAGAAGCTTATAGAAATGGTGTGAATGCTGGAATAGAAAAAGCCAGAATAAATCCTCCAATAGAGTTTGCTGCTTTAAATTTGGAAATTAGAGATTGGCAAATCGAAGATTCGCTTAAGGTTTTAACTTATATAGATTGGACGCAAAGCGGTTGGAATTATCCAATGGAAATATTGCGAGAACAATTAATTAGAAAATTAGGGCATAAATTAGCAGATAATCTTATTCCTCTCTATTCAGGGGCAAGTATTTCAAATTCAGTGGGAAGTAATAGCTGGATTGTAAGACCAAATAAATCTGAAACTGGCTCAGTCTTATTTGCTAATGATCCTCATCTTCCACTTACATTACCAGCTATATGGTTTTTGAACCACTTAAATTATCCTGAATTTAATTCAATTGGTTCTTCCTTTCCCGGAATTCCTCTAATTGTTATAGGACATAATGAACATATCGCATTTGGAGCAACTAATGTTCACGCAGACACGGCGGATTTATTTAAACTTGAAATAAATTCTGAGAATAAGGAGCAATATAAATACAACGGAGAGTGGATAAGTTTTGAAATAATTGAAGAACCAATTATGGTCAAAAATACAGATCCTGTCCCTTTTAAAATATATATATCAAAATTCGGACCGATAGTGAAATATTTTGAAAGAGATGATCGGTTGTATAAAATACAACTTCCTGATACATGTGCTCTCCGTTGGTCTGGTTTTGGGGCTAATATCGAAGATTCTTTTGAAGCTTTTATAAAAGTAAATTCTGCTTCAAATTGGAAGGAATTTCGTGAGGGATTAAAATTACTAACAATAAATCCTATAAATTTTGCTTATGGAGACGTAAGCGGAAATATTGGTCTTCAACATGGAGGAAGGATCCCAGTACGGAGATATGGAGATGGCGCAACGATAACTCCAGGTACGGAAGAAAAATATAATTGGGAGCGCCTTTCGAACTTTGAAGAAATGGTTTCGATCTATAACCCTGATCACGGTTATATTTTTAATGCTAATTTCAATGAAGATAAAGCACCTAAAGGATTATTGCTTGCACAGGATACTGATGATCCTTATAGACATAGAAGATTAAAAAAAGTATTTCAATTGAAAGAAAAATTTTCATTTCAGGATTTTATTGATCTTCAACTAGACCAACGAAGTGAAGAAGCTGCCGAAGCATTACCTATTATGCTAAAAATTTTAAAATTTAGTAAAGTTCCTGATAAATCTGCTGAGGTTATAACGATTTTAGAAAATTGGGATTTTCAAATGACAAAGCAGAGTGTCGCCGCTGCAATTTATAAAGTCTGGTTTTTAAAACTTCAACAAGCGATTTTGAGACCTATTATTGGCGAAGAAATTTTAAAGCCATTTTTGGGGAGTCTTCCCTTTGAATTGATCCGATTATTTAAATTATATGATAATAAACCTGCTGAACTCTCAGAACTAATTTTAAAAACATTCCAAATGACAATAGAATTTTTTGCAAAAAACATTTCTAAAGATCACAACAAGTGGAAATGGGGAAATATCCATACATTAACTCTTGTTCATCCCTTCTCACTTGCTAATGAAGATGCTAAAGTATTAAATATTGGCCCCTATAAAATCGGAGGTGATAGGAATACGCTAAACAACGCTTATAGTGATCCATTAAATCCATTCGACACACTTGTCGGACCTTCTTTTCGACAAATCCATGACATGTCAGATTGGGATAAATCCATTTGTATTATTCCCGGGGGACAATCTGGATTACCTTTTCACAAACACTATAGCGATTTGATAAAATTATACGTAAAGGGGAAATATATTCCTATGTTATTCACAAAGGATGCTATTTCTAAGAACACAGAGGGTATTTTGAAATTAAAACCTAATTAAAAAACAAAAAATAAAAAAGAAATTTTAGGAATTAGCATTTTTAGGTTTAGTTCGCCATGCAAACATGATTACAATTGAAATTATAAAAAGAAGAATTGAAAAAGCAAACAATCCTATCGAGAGCATGGTAATTGAGAGAATTCCATTGTTCATTATTGGGGGAAAATTGCACAAACCCGACAACTGGCGCAAAACAAAAAGTACAGAAAATACTCCTAGTATAAGGCCGTTTATAATGAGGTATGCTTGTTCCTTATTTTCTTTAATTCCGCGGATGTCGCCGGGAGATTTATCCCATTTTATAAAAGACACCAGGGCCTCTCTAACACTAGATCCGTCGGGAACCACATCGCAGAATAAGTGCAGCGCAGCTCCAACCGTAAGACCGAATAAAAGCATACATATTGGCATTAGAGCTTCATTAGTAAAAAACAAACATACAATCGCAACCGTGGAAGGAATTAAGGCTGAATGGGTGTATTTACTTCTGTGATTTTCGACACCCAGCATTAAATCTGCATCTGGTATAACTGAACCAATATAGGAAAATAAAAATCCTGTCAATATTACGGCCTCATCAAAATTATCTAACCTAATTAATGCTCTTAATGAATGAAAATAAATCAATGAAATAAGGGCAATAAGTAAAAATGTTACGGAAATTTCTCTTGTTGCTAAATATGATCTGCGCATCTTTTTTTTCTGTTCTTTTGAAATATTATTACTTCCCTTTAAAGCCTTATATTCCCTTTCCTTTTTAGATGAGCGCGTCTGAAAAGCTATCGAAAAAAAAGTAAAAATGCTTGCGATAATGATCGCCCTATAATCTCCCACTGGATAGAAGATTGAGGTCACTATTAACATTGCCACAACAAACGCGCTGGCGCTCCAAATATAATGTGCGTAACCTTTCATACTAGACAAATTTCTAAATAAGAATAAAAAGCTAGTGGAATTCTATTGTTAATGCATTATTAGGATGAGTTCAGTTATAATATTAAATGTGAAGTTTCTTATTTCAAAGAAGTTTTTTAAACTTAATATAATGTTTAATTTTAACTTAATAGAAATTTTGTGATATAAATGGCAATTAATTCAAATATTAAAAATGAAATTAAAGTCGAAACAGCAACTTCAATGAAGAATGTGTTTTTTTGGGCTATGTATGATTTAGCTAACACGATTTATTCTATGGTTATAGTTAGCTTGATTATTTTTCGATATATTGCCGTCATTGGTCAATTAGAGCACGGATTAACGTATGGGCAGGCTAGCCTTATTTTTGGACTTGCTCAGGGTATCATGCAAGCGGTATTAGCTCTTTGTGTTCCCATTTTAGGTGCCTTTAGTGATAACGCGGGAAAACGTAAACCTTTTGTTATAAGTTTAGGGGGTATAACCCTTTTATTTGCCTCATTCCTTGGTTTTTTTCATGATATTACTGTTGTTTTGATATTCTACATCCTTTCAAACGTCGCATATCAGTGTAGTTTGATTTTTTATGATGCTATGATTCCATTTATCGCAAGTAAAGAGGATATTGGAAAGGTTTCTGGATTTGGTGTGGCATGGGGATACTTAGGAACAATTATTTCTTTAATTGTTTTGTTACCTTTGATGTTCATGTGGGGTGATGTTGTAAGTGATCCTAATCAAGGGACTGTTTCTTATGGATATACGGGGTATTGGATTACGTTTGTTTTGCCAATGATTCTATTCTTATTTTTAGGAATTCCATTTATATTTGTTCGCGAAAAACAGAGAACAGAGAAAGTTCCACCAGTACGAGAAGTAATAGCTGACTCCATTAAACAATTAAAAAGTACATTTAAGGATATTAGAGCACATAGACCGATGTTTATCTATATTATTGCCTATTTTTTAATAGCCAACATCGCAAATACGTTAATAATTTACATGATGCCTCTTATAACTGATGGTCTTATTATTGGAACAGACGGTAAAGCATCGGATGTATTTGGCGTAATTTTTATTTTAATAGCCACCTTTTCAGCAGTTATCTTTACCTACTTTGTTGGATTATTCGGGCAAAAATACGGTCCAAAAAAGGGTTTCTATTTTGTAGGTTCTTTATGGGGTATATCATTAATCATTGGAATATTTTTAATCTTTTCTTTGCCTTACATTGATATTGGAATGAATTTTCCTTTTATCCTCAGTATTATAATGGGTGTAATAGCAGGCCCGGCATTAGGAGGAACATGGACAGTCAATCGTATTATGGTCACAAAACTCGCACCCAAGGATAAATTTGGTGAATACTTTGGATTTTCAGACATCAGCGGTAAAGTCTCATCATCGTTTGGCCCTATAGTTTTTGGGTTAATATTAACGACTGCCGATGTTATAGGAAAATATGCGTGGGGATGGGCTTTGATCGCTGTTGGAATTATCATGGGAATTGGATTATTTATTTTATCTTTTGTAGAAGTAAATCAAGAGAAAACATAACCAATTTTTCCTACTTTAGATGATATATATGAGTGATTATTTAAACGATTATACAGTATTAGAGGAAATACCAGTTCTGTGGGGATCTGAAAAAAAGACTACTGAAATCTTAAAAGATTAACAAGTTTTTTCTAAATCTTTTTTTCACGAACTATATATCGAATGGAGAAATATTAGTTTATAGTTAACTATTTTTAAAGTGAAAATTTATGCTCAAAACAAAAGTAACTGAAATGTTAGGATGTAAATATCCTATAATTGTAGGGACTATGGCAAATATAACTAATCCAGAGTTTGTCGCAGCTGCTAGCAATGCGGGCGCTTGTGCTGTGTTGGCAAGTGCTAATTATCAAACCCCAGATG
>SMTZ1_10007574_pt1 | contig 11479 bp, 15 predicted proteins | sample DeeMarSWOR136_30_FD_25667 | JGI IMG/M metagenome (IMG submission 25667)
TTGCATTGCAGAATATATTGTTTTCAGTTCCTGTGTTATTTATAATATCGCTCATCATAGTCTTTATCATTGTCGCTTTTTCGCGGTCAATAGCACCACCAGCTCGCGATAACGTTGACAGAAACAAACCATATGCGTGCGGAGAAGACTTGCCCTGTGAACAGGGACAATTTTTTGTACACATTTTTGAATATGCAGTATTCTTCCTCATTTTTGATATTGTGGCATTTATACTAGCGACTGCCGCTTTCAATGTAGGTCTCATCGCTGGCAATTTAGCGGCTATTCTTCCAGTAGCCTACGTTCTTATAATAGCGTTTACTATCATGGTACTCTTCCCGGGGAAGATAAGGTCATAGAAAACAGTGGAGGCAAAAACAAATGGTATTAAAGAAGATTGTAAAATGGGCTCGCGTAAGATCACCGTGGATACTTCATTTAAACACTGGTGGATGCAATGGTTGTGACATAGAAGTATTAGCAGTCCTTATTCCGAAGTGGGATGTTGAACGATTCGGCGTTTTATTGCAAGGTAGTCCGAGACATGCAGATGTAATCGTTTTTACAGGCCCCATCACAAATCAAACACGAGATCGAATGAAAAGAATCTACGAACAGACACCCGATCCAAAATTCGTCGTAGCAGTAGGTGCATGTGCATTATCTGGCGGCGTATTCGAAGAGGGTTACAATGTCATTGGCGGCGCTGATAAAGCAATGCCCGTTTCAGCATACATTCCCGGATGTCCACCAAAGCCCGAGGCTATACTCGACGGTGTTGTAAAATTAGTGACAGCCTTAGAACAGAGCGAATAAATTCTTTTCTTTTGTTTTTTCTTCTTTTTTTATTGGATTTTTTAAGAGTAAAAAGAGAAGCTAATTCGATCCTAGAAAACTTTTGCTACAATATCTCCACTTGACTCGATAATTCCTATTGTAGCATCTTTTCCTTGTTGTTTAAACGCAAGTTCCAATGCCTCGTCAAGAGTTTTTGCATGACCAAATCCCAAAGTTTCGATATCCGCTTCTGGGACTCCATCTGTTACAAGAATTACATGTGCTCGTTCTTTGTATTCACTCCACATTGCTGCAAGAGATGGCGCAATAATGTCTTCATTATCAGTATACTCGCCCTCCTCTACTCGTGCAAGTATACATACGGGATCTTCGCAAACCAACTCAAGCATGGTTTCACGATGAACTTTTGATACACCTGAGCGCCATGGGGCAGTAACAATAGCAGTTCCTCCCTTTTTTGTCGCAAAAGTGGCGCCGTACATTCCTTTAGTTCCTTGCCATAAGTCATAATCTGCAGGATGTGCGCTTGCGATAACAATGTCAGCTTTCTCTGGAATTTTTCCAAAGAATACCTTCTTTACGGCTTCAATACCTGCTCGATGAGCCTTTACCACATCTCCCGCAAAAACACTTACTATTTCTTTCTCATGGTTAAGCACAGAATTTATGATGAAATTAAGGCCCACTTTTCTAGCTATGCTGTCCATTTCGGCGCGAATGGGATTTTCAGCCTCGCCATAGATAGAACCGTGACGAACATCATGTTGTACGGATAAATGATGGGTTGCTGCTGTAGATTCGTCCCCCATAACGCCAGGTTGTAAGATTTTCGATCCAGCCCCAAAACCAGGAATGAAGTGAGGTACGATATTACCAAGTCCTATTTTAACGTCTGAATTCATTACAATCTTGTTTATACTGATTGGAGTACCGCTGGGTGTTTTTCCTAAATCAATTAAGTCTTCTTCTGCAACCGAATGGTCTACTATATTGAATTTCTCAAAGAGGTCTTTTCCGTATTTGTGGAGCGTTTTTTCCTTTTGAGGTTCATGAGATCCAAGGGCTATGATTACTGTCACATCTTCACTATTTATTCCATGTTTCTTGAATTCTTCATGAAGGACGAGAAGATATTCTCGATCAGGGCATGCTATCCGTGTGTAATCATTAGCTAATATTGTGATCTTTTTACCTTTTTTCACAATATCGTCTAATCGAGGTGCCCTAATTGGGTTGAATATAGCTCTCTTAATTTCCGCAATTCCATCAGTGACTCCTGAAACATCATTAGGTTTCAGATGGAATATAATGTTTTTCTTCGGGACTTCTACTGTTACCGTCTCGTTGGAACCATATGGAAGCGTTATATATTCAGACATTTTACAGCGACTCCAGTTCTGTTGGAAAATTGTGCTCATGCGGGGTAGTGTAATAAAAGCATATAGGGATTCAATTTATATCTTTTATTCTCATTATGCATACTTATAAGTTCACTTTATTCGTCTTAGATACTTCGAGCAGATATTGACGAATTTAATATTTATACGTTTTCTAGGAGAATGCCTTATTTGTCGGTGATAAGTAATGCCGTTGCATGAAATCAAAGCCATACTTTTTGATGTTGGTGGCACACTTGTATACACTATAGAGCCACTTCTAAAGGCTATTTCAATAACTTTTGAACAAAATAAAATAAAGGTACCAAGTTCTGAAGAAATAATTGCACAACTTGGACAAAGTGCCACGAAGATCATTAGAGCGATCTTACCGAAAGAACTTTCAAATTCCGAAGAAAAGGCGAAAGAATGTATTTTATCGTTTCAGGAAATTTTTCCAAATAAAGTTATGGATGAATTTAAAGCAATAGAAGGTGTTCATAAAACTCTAAAGACGTTAATTGATTCAAACTATCGTTTAGGAGTGATTACTGCACTACGTAGAACTGAACTTGATATACTCCTTACAAAATTTGAACTGAATTCATATTTTGAAGTGTTTGTAACTACAGACGATGTTCAGAACATTCGTCCACATCCAGAGATAATAAATAAAGCAATAAGTTTACTGAATGTTAAGCCTAGAGAAGTCATTTGCGTTGGAGATACAGTAAATGATATTCTTGCTGCAAAAAATGCGGGAACTTACGTGATTGCAGTTCTAACAGGTGCACAATCAGAAAACGTGTTGAAAAAAGAATTGCCTGATTCTGTTATTAATGATATAACTGCGCTTCCATCATTATTAGATAAATTTAATTGAAACTATCAAAGATCTAACAACAAAACTTAAGCAAACAGATGATGTTACGGAAATCAAAGTTATTTAAAAACAGCATAAACGTCAAAAAATTTGAGATTTATTAGCTCTTCTTTTCAAAGTCTTTTGCTTTTTCGATAATGTTCTCCAGACTTAAATCTTTTGTTTTCTCTCTAAGTTCTTTTACTGAATCTCCTATCCTAGGAGTTATTGCTTTAAGGTAAATTAAGTACTCTTCAGCATTAAGTTCCTTTCTCAATATTTTAAAGACCTTTGTTACAACTTCATCTACATTCATTTCGATACCTCTATTGGATTCTTAATAGAGAGATATTTTGATAAACATTTACTCTTGTTCAATATTTCATCATCAACGGTAATAAAGATATCTGCATTTTCCGCAGCGATAGATAGATGTAATGCGTCCATTGCGTTGATCTTACATCTTTGCATTATTTCCTCGGCAAGTTTTATAGAGTTTTCAGTTAAAGTAACTATCTTGCAGACTTTGTTAATTAATTCTTCAATTGATTCTTTCTTTTCTTTAAACGATATTAACGATACTTCAACCAAGAGCACACTTGATCCAATTATCTCTACTTCTTCTTCATCAACTTTCTTCAGAATTGATTGTAAAGCATTTGTTTCTCGTAAAATCCGCTCATTTTCTTCGTCAAAAGGTCTACACCATACACAAGTATCGAGATATAGTTTCATGGTCATATCCAATCCGTGAAATATTTTCGAGTTTTTATTCTAAACCTTTTGCAAGGACTGTTACTTATGATTTTGCGACAGTATTTCTTATGAGCGTATGATTCTACGATTAAACTATTTATGCTAGTATTGCTATACACTTCTATATTATCCACAGATAAGGGGAGGAATCTGAATGGTGGAGGAACTATTAGAAAAGATCCCACCTGAGAAGCGATGGGCAATAACTACTAGATTTCTTTGCACTCTCAGCATTTTAAGAGGGTCGAGAATCATGCCGTCCGTCTTGGGTATGGAAGAAGGAGTCCTCGCACCTGTCTGGGGTTGGGAAAAATGGGTAGAGATACATGAGAGGCTCAATAATGAAGGCGCTAAGATTATTTTTCCATGGGTTAAAGAAAGGTTCAATATACCAGTAGAGGATGCGTTAGGAGCTGCTAAATTAAACATTGTCGTTGCAGAATTTTTTTGCGGCCCTGAACAGGAGTATGAACTAATCGAGGCCACAAAAGAGAAAACAGTAGACAAAACAACTAAATGCATATGGCACGAGATGTTTAATGAATTTGAAGTAGATCCTGAGCTTAGAGCTATGTGCCACGGCTGTGAAGGATGGGTTGTGGAGGGGATCAAGTCAGTTAATCCTAAAATAGCTTTCAAGCTCACGAAGGCGATGCCGAGAGGTGACTCTTACTGTGAATTTGTCTTTAAGTTTAAGGAAGAGTAATCATATAGACAGTTTGAGGTGAACATGAATGACTGAACAGTCGGAAAAGGAGAAAGGAATAGAAGAGTTATTGGAAAAGATCCCACCTGAGAGGTGTTGGGAAATAACCGCCAAAATTGTCTCATCATTATATGTTATGAGAGGTGAGAAGATCATCGCACCTGAATTGGGTACAACTGAGGGGTTCTTCTCACCTATTTGGGGCGCAGAAAAGTGGGAAGAGATACATATCAAGATATTCGGTGATGGCGGGAAATTGGTGTATCCATGGGTTAAAGAAACGTTTAATGTACCAGTAGAGAATGCAATAGATGCAGATGATTTACTAGAGATCGTTGCAGTATTAGCGATGGGTCCTGAAATGGGAAGTAAATTTGGTGAATATGTTGAGAAAAAACCAGAAAGAGTCGTATGGAGAAACCACAAGTGTACGTGGATGGAGAGATATAAAGAATTTGATGTAGATCCTGCATTTATTCCTTGCGTCCGTGGCTGTCAAGCATGGAATGAAGAAGGGTTCAAGGCAATTAATCCTAAGATTACTTACAAGCCTACGATGGCAATGCCACAAGGGGACCCCTACTGCGAACATATCATCGAGTTCAAGGAAGACTAAATGACTATTTTTTTACTTCTTGAGTTAGCCACTAGTATACTTCAATTGCATCATATATAGCTTTTAAACTGGAATACAATAGAAATGCCTGTATGATTTGAGTGGCGTTAAAAAGCATTGTTAAAATATGACTTTGAATGTCAATGGGCAGATATGACAGATGGACAAAAGAAGAAGATAAGAAATTAATTGCGTTGTATAATGCTAAGCTATCCCTAAAACAGATAGGACTGCAATTAAATAGAACTGAACGTAGTATTGGGAGTAGAATAACAGTATTAGGTAAAAATGGATTAGTAAAACCCCATAGAACTCTTAAAACTCCTAAAAATTATTATGGATATGATTTAAGTAATTTTGAAAGTCTAACTCCTTCTACTGCTTATTTTATTATTTCTGTTCTATGTGATGGATCTTTAACAAAAAAATCTGTGCATTTTGGATTTAGAAAAAGAGATGCTAAAGATTTTAGAGATATTTATGCATCAATTTTAAATGTTAAACCATTACCTAGAATAACACCAATAGAGTATAAACATAAAACATACGGTCATATTCAATTTTATAATGAAAAATTAGTAGAGATTTGTAATACTCATTTTGGAATACAAATAGGTAGAAAAACAGGACTTATTAGAATACCTAAACAAATAATGCAATCTAATGATTTAAAAATACATGGCGCTGTCATGCGTGCTTCTTATGAATGTGAAGGTAGTGTTAGCTTAAACAAAAAATGTTTTGACTTAGGTATAGGCAACACATCTAGTCTTTTTATTCAAGACTTATCTAAGATTTTTGATCGATGTAATATATCCTATAATATTTATGGAATTCAACTTAGGATATCCTCATTAGAAGATATTATTCGTTTTTATAATTATACATATCATATATTTGATTTTAAACCGTATGTTAAAGCAAAAAAATACCTTTTAGAGAAGCTATTAGAAAAGAAAAGCAAAAGGGGATGTGTATATACTCATTATTTCAATGAAATTGAGTTTAAGGAAGTTCTAAAAGAGTTGATTAGATTAAAATTTATTTCAGGTTATAAACATAACGATTTAAAGAAATGGTTAAAGAAAGAACATAATATAGATATTGGTGTTCGTGAATTTTACAAATGGACAAGCAAAGACAAAATTATGCGTGTTTTTGGAAAATCAAGAGAAGAAATAATCGAAAAGATAAAAATGGATACATTATAATTATTATAAATTAAATTGATTAAACCTAGTTCATTTTACTCATTTTAGTCAATTCTAATGCTATTTTCAAAGACAAAATTGTTACGTGAAACCTTTATTTCACGCAATTCAGATAGATAGTCTGAGGGAAGATCATTATTAGGACAGGTTTAAGGGAATCTTAACTCTATGTGCTCTGCAACATGGGCAGATTCTTTACTGCATCTTGGATCCATTCTTTTTCTGCTCCAAACAGCATTTTCTCGTGTTTTATGAAAAATGAATCGGTTTTGTACAGCATGCTGGATTTATCAAGACTGCTGAGGTAATCGTCCATTGCCTTGAATTGTTGATCAATGATATCAATTGCTCTTTCAGCAAATTTCTTGATCTCTTCAGCCGATCTTCTTGTATTGAATTTCAAAGCAATCTTAAAACCATAAAAATATGGGAATAAACCCAAAAAAGCCTGCTCCTGTAAACTATCGAACAACTCCTTTCCTTTGGCTGTAATCTGGAAGATGGTCTTATCGGGATAGCGACCAACTTTGGTTCGTTCTACTTCACTGATCGCTCCTTCCTTTTTCAACTGCCTCAGAGCATGATAGATGGATCCTTTTTTTATATCGGTCCACCTGTCGATCTTCTTTCGGTTTAACTCTTGTATGATATCATAACCGCTACCCCGACCCAGGTTTTCCAGGGCCCCTAAAACAACCATCTTTGCTATGTTCATAAGATCTATCCCTCAAACAGGGGAAGCAGGTGAAACATCCTTCTTCCCGACTAACAGAATAGAATAAAACAGAGCCCCTATTAAACTTGTCCCTAAAATGATAACAGGAACAACTGCCATTGCATTGGGATCATAGAAAAATTTCTGAGGGCCAACAGCTAAAATGTTAAGGCAGCCAAAAACGATAGCCGTTATCAGTCCGATTTTCCGTTCCCATAAAGCCAGAACCACTGAAATAACCCCCAGTGAAATCATAGCTCCAATGAAGGGTCCCAAGAACCCCGGTGGGTGTGGGTCTACCTGTGCAAATAGTGCAACTAATAGTACAATATCAATTGTAAAAAGTCCTATTAATGACACTATCAAGTTTTGATTTTCTTTGCTGTGACTATTCATATCTTCTATAGTAAAATTATACTATTTAAATTTTACTATACTAATTTGAATAGTTTAGTGATATCTACAACAATTCTAAGTGAAAAAACCCTCAATTCCTCCCCACTTTAACGGGATGGGGGCTTCATCGAGAGGGAACTGTGAGAAAAAACAATGAAGTTCTGTTAAAGATTAGTTCTCTTCGAACAAATAAAGCAAAAAAAAGAAAAAGTTATGGCGTCCCTTCTATAAGGGTGCTACCCACTATCCCCCACGATACTGTAGATATGCTCATTTTATTTTGTTTATATCTGTTTTTGTAGACTTCTATTTGTAGACTAGGAATTGATTGCAGATGAATTGAATCCTTTAACTATCAGCCATACCGCTAGAACCATTTCCTGCACGGCTATTGGAATACTCAAAACGGTATTCACTATGGAAAATGGAGTAATCAAGCCGAACATCAGTAACAAGCCTGCTACAAACAACAATGTGGCTCCAATAAGGCCCCAGACTGAAATAAATCGTGGAACGAGTTTTGATTGATACAATAAATAATAAACTATCAGAGCACCTAGGCTAAAAACGAAATTAATCCCTATCAAATTAGTCCAATCACGTGTTACTAGTAATAAAGTGCCTAACGCTTGAAAATAGGAAGCATCCGGAGCTCCTGCACTTACAAATTCCTGACTTAATGTCAAAAGTGACAGTATGCTGATTACACTAACAATAACGGTAATGGACTCAATAATCCTAGCACCAACGTACCAAAGAGCCAAGCCTTCACTATACTTTTTTAAGATTGGAAACAGCATAATTGCAATGCCAGCAACTGCAGCAGCATCAGTTAACTCAAGGAGCATTCCTATCAGCACTTGAGTTTCACTTGCAGAAACACGAATAAGATAATCTGCAGCAGTTAGAATAGGGCTTAAAATAAGCACAGCGAGAGAATACGCAGCCGTCGCAGTTATCCATAATACTCCCGCAATTATTGCGATCTGTCTGTCTGAAAACATTTTTTATTCACCTTTTTTCTTGTTATACAGTTATGAACTGTTAGACAATTGTTGTTACTCAACATTTCAGTTTCAGAACACTCTGTCAGTTTCTCGTATAAAACATTAACTATTTTGCTGATATAATACTCATTACTTTATCTTTGTGTGTAACTAGCCAACTATCTTTGTTTGTAAATAGCCAAAAAAAACAATAGTATAACTACTACTTCTGTAAGCTAAAAACGCGAAAAAAAGAAAGGTTATGGTATCCTTTCTATAAGGGTGTTTGTAGACTAGGAAACGGTTGCAGATGGATTGAATCCTTTCAAGATCAGCCATGCCGCTAATACCATTTCCTGCACTGCTATAGGCATCGCAAAAATGAGATTCAATCCCACTTCCGAAATTCCAGCAAATATGCCAACCATAATAAGCACAGTACCTATTAACATTAATGCGGCAGCAATGAATCCCCAGGCCGATATAATTCGGGGAATTAGTTTTGAATTATATAATACAAAATAAAGTATCAAGGCCCCTAAAGCAAAAACGATAACATAAAGCGAAAAGGTCCAATCACTCATAGCTTGAATTGCGCTGCCTATGTTTTGAAAATATGAAGCATCCATCCCACCGCCATTTAAATAATCCTGACTAACATTGATCAGTGACAGTTTGAAACTTTCAATAACTATTATTAGAACTGCTTCAAGAAATCTGAAACCAACATACCCTAGGGCTAATGCTTCATTGTGCTTTTTTAAAATAGGAAACAAGAATACTGGTATGAGGAGTATTGCAGGGACTATCGTAAACTCAAGCAAAATTCCAATTATCACAATTGTTCTATTTGGATAAGCATTATCTAGATAAGCCGGAGAACTTAAAATAGGATTGTAAACAACTCCTCCAACAAAAAGCATAACCGTCGCAATTATAAACAAAACACCCACAATTATTGCGGTCTGTCTGTCTGAATTCATTTTTTTACCTCATTTTCTTTGTATAAAAGCGGTGAATTGATAGACAATTGGCTTTGCTTATAAAGATGTCTTCTCTTTTCTTCTTTAGTTGTGTCCATTTTTTCTTCGCTCTAGAAAAAGGAAAAAAATCAAGTGCTGCAATAAATCAATTTCAGGATTTCATCTCGGATATTTCATTTCGGAGACCTTTCCATAAAAGCGCAATGCCAACTGAAATCTCCCCAATAACTGCAATCAGTATAACTATCAGAAATGATGCTTCGTACAAGTTTTGCGGTAAAAGAAACTCTCCATAAGTTAGAATTAGATAGCAAAAAGATGCAATTATCACCAAGATGCCTAAAGGTCTGGGAAAGAAGCCCGACTTGTAAACTAAATAACCAAGGACAAAGATATGGGGGATAAAAAACGTATATGCAATGAGTTGTGCTAAGTTATACGCAGTGATAAAAAGCAACACTAGAACAACCAGACTGATTAACGCAACAGCGGTGTATAGCAACCTAAGCCACATCTGCAGCAACGCGAGATTCTTGTTTACCTGTTTGAATATCATATAAAGTCCCACAGCCACCACCACATCGAGTATAAGTATGATTAGATAGCTAGCAATACCCAGGCGGAATAGCAACAAATTAGCCATAATATTATTGATTGTTGTTGCTTCATCTCCTGGCACAATAAGATTTTGGTAAAGTGGCATACCGAAGATACCGAGGAAAAGCATGAGTATAAACCCGACCCCTGTGAATATTGCAACTTTATTTAGTGATATATTGGCGAAAAGGTTTGTCATTTCAATTCCTCCTAAAGAGTATACGGTTGGGTTAACCTATATTGTGGAACGATAGTTGAACTCAACCTTTCAGTTTTCTATGACTATGTCATGTTCTCGTATAAAACACTAACTAGTCCACAGTTATGACTACATTTCCCTTTTTGTGTCCTGCTTCGACATACCGGTGAGCTTCAACAATTTGTTCCAAGGGATAGCGTCTATCTATGACCGATTTTAACTTTCCCGCCCCAATAAGTTCTTTGAGGAAAATTAGATCTTCAGTCTTTTCGCTTACTGAAGATCTAGTGGAAAGATAGACTCCGTTCTTCTTTAGAACTCTTTTACTACTTGAAGATGAACTCTTGCGTACAGTGTCAAAAATAACATCATAAGCCTCACCACTTTTGGTAAAATCCTCTTGAGTGTAATCAATTACTTTATCGGCTCCCAGAGATTTTACCAATTCTAAATTCGTGGTACTGCATACCCCAGTAACTTCTGCCCCAAAATACTTGGCAATCTGTACCGCAAAAGTACCTACACTTCCAGAAGCTCCATAGATTAGAACACTTTGACCGCTCTGGATGTTTCCTTTTCTAAGAATATTCAGTGCTGTAATCCCCCCAACAGGAACGGCGGCGGCTTCCTCATAGGTTATATTGATCGGTTTTCTTGCTAGCATGTAGAAGCAAAAACTTGGTCACCTTTATTAAATAGTGTTACATCTTTGCCTACTGCTTCAATTTCCCCAGCTAACTCATGTCCTAGCATTTTATTTTTACCCATACGAAACACAAGACGAAATACCATTCTGAGAGGAAATGAGAGACTTCGAAGCATCACATCCCCTGCCGTTACTGTTGTTGCATATATTCTTATTAGTACTTCATTATCCTTGGGAATAGGTTTTTCTAACTCTTCGAGCTGAAGACCATCAGGAGGTCCATATTTTTTGATTACAATCGATTTCATGATTTTCCACCAAACTTCCTGTTTAGATCCAATTCCATGCATACCAAACAGTCAGCACATTAAACCCAAGTCCTACAATTATCAGAAATTTGTCATAAGCGGAAGGATATGAAGGCAGACCAATGAGATTAAAACCAAAAAAGAATATGGCTACGATGATGTTTACCCAGCGATTCACGGGATAGCTCAGCGTTAAGGATAAGAAAACCATAACAATTGGAATCACCATCAATATTGCCATTCCCATAAGCATCTTTTGAGACATTTGCCTACCAAATATCACTCCTGGTGTAAATTCACCGGCATATATTCGCAACACATCCC